>Ga0207066_1076_pt1 | contig 25445 bp, 23 predicted proteins | sample Alteio_BWMinCont_24_FD_153490 | JGI IMG/M metagenome (GOLD analysis project Ga0207066, IMG submission 153490) | Enriched cells from forest soil in Barre Woods Harvard Forest LTER site, Petersham, Massachusetts, United States -... | ecosystem: Environmental > Terrestrial > Soil > Temperate forest >...
CGGTGTTCACCGCGATGGTGCCGATCAGCAGGCGTCCGTCTGCCGCGCGTGCCGCGGGCAGGGCGCTAACCGGGTCGGCAAAATCTATGATGACGATCACCTTCTGCGTGGAATCCAGGCCCCGCAAGCGGGCGGCTTCCTGATAACCGAGGTCCCAAGAGAATTCAAAGCGTAGATGTCCTTCCAGCGCCGCGCGCACATCTCTATGGAAGCCGGCATCCGACGATACAGTAGCTAAGATCACGCATTCCTCCCAAGTGCGGAATTCCGCACGCAGAACTGCTCATCGGCGCGCCGGGCTGAAATTTGACCCCTTGCTCAAATCTTTCTGAAACGGGCCGATACCTAAGGCTATGGCCACTCAAGTCTCCGTACACCATTCCGAACGTCGCGCGGCGCTTCAACGCTGCTACGCCAAAGTGTTGGTAGTCGACGACGATGCGGAGTTTCGTGCCTTGGCCCGGCATATGCTCGACACTGCCGGCTTCGAAGTAGCCGAGGCTTCCACTGTGTCCGAATGCATGGCGCACCTTCGGTCCCACACCACGGACGTAGTTATTCTAGACCTCGTGCTGCCCGACCAAGACGGCATCGAGGCCTTATCAAAAATCAAGACTCTCTTTCCCGAGATCAGGGTTGTGACAGTCTCGGGAGCCGTAAGTTCCGAACTGTATCTGAGTGTCTCGTCTTACTTGGGGGCAGATGCTTCCCTGGACAAATCCAGAATTGCCTCCCTGTGCGCGCTGCTCAACGTGGTGCTGGATCGTTAGGCATGCTGCGCCTGGACAGATGGTCGAACCTTCGGCTCCGTACTAAGGGTCTTATTGTGGTAGCGTTTCCGGCCGCCGCTACGGTAACGATCGCCTGCACGCTGTATGTTCTCGGCGTGCGCACCGCAGCCGAAGAAGAGTCGGTGCGGCACAGCTTCCGTGTCAACCAGGAGATCCAACGGTTGCGAACCAGTGAGACCGAAGCAAGCTCCGAGGTGCGCGCCTACTTCATAACAGCCGACGAGTCGTTTGCAGGCAAAGCTCGCGATACGATTGCGGCTTTCGACACCGCGCGGCAGAAGCTCGCGGATCTCATTGCGTACGATACGGCGCAAACGCAGCGTCTCTCGCGCATCGAGGCGCTCCAGCGTTCTCGCGTCGAGCGCATTTTCGGGGCCATCGCGCGGTTTCGGTCGGGCGTTCTACCGTTGGGGGAGTTGCGCGCCGCCATGCGCGCCGGGAAGACCGAGCGCCTCCAGATGGAGGGGGTTCTAGGAGCGATGGAGGATGAAGAGAAACGCCTGCTCGAATCTCGTTTCAGGCGGGTCGATACGCTGCGTGGACAGCTTAACGCCGGCACCGCGGCTTGTGTGTTTTTCGGCGTCATCGGCGGCGTTGTCATATCGCTCCTGTTCGCGTCTGGCATAACCAACCGAGTCGGAAAACTCCAGGAAAATGTGTCTAAGCTCGCCACCGGCGGGGTTCTCGATCCGCTACCCGGAGGACGGGACGAAATCGGCGTTCTGAGCGAGGGGATGGCGCGGACGGCAAGGATTCTAAAGCACAGGACCGCGGCTCTCGAAAACGCGTTGCATGGAATCGCGCAAGCGGATGCCGAGGGCCGCTGTGTGACGTTCAACAGGGCGTACGCCGAACTGGCGGGGCTGCCGGAATCTCCCGCGACAGCCAGCATTGGAGAAACCGTTCATCCGGACGACCAGGCGAACGTCGAAGCGGCGATCCAGCTCATGCGCGCGAGCGGCCGCGCGGAAACCGAAGCTCGCATGCTGCATGCCGACGGCCGCGTGGCCGACGTAACAATGACATTTATTCCAGTGCCGGAAGATCGCAGCGAAGGCTATTACGTTTTCCTGCGAGACAACCGCGCGAGGAAGGAAGCGGAAGGGGCGCTGGTGCGGGCCAAGGACGCCGCTGTCGCCTCGAACGCGGCTAAAACTGGGTTCCTGGCGAAGATCAGCCACGATATTCGCACTCCCTTAAACGCAATCCTCGGTGCCGCCGACCTGCTCTCTCAGACTCCCCTGAGTCCGGATCAATCCACGTACGTAAGCATGTTCCAGCGCAATTGCCGCCAACTGGTCAGGCTGATCAACGATTTTTTGGATTTCTCGCGGATCGAGGCCGGCGCCTTGCAAATACAGAAAGCGCCGTCCCGAATCCGCGAGATCGTGGACGACGTGATGGCGACTTTTCGCGAGTCGGCTGGGCGCAAGAACATCCCGCTGGGAGTCGAGATAGACCCCAGCATTCCTGAATGGATATTGGTGGATCCCTCGCGCATACAGCAAGTGTTGGTAAACCTCCTCAGCAACGCCGTCAAGTTCATTTTGGAGGGCCGCGTGGATGTAAGAGTACAGAGGATCGGCCCGGACGGCAAACAGATTCGTTTCGAAGTCTGCGACACGGGTCCGGGAATCGCTCCCGCGGACCAGGAGCGGATTTTTGCGCCTTTTGCGCAGTTACCGGACCAGAAGGTAAGCCATCGCGGCAGCGGGCTGGGTCTCGCGATTTGCCGCGAATTAGTCGAGTTGATGGGTGGAGAAATCGGTGTGCTCAGCCGCAAAGGCTCGGGGAGCACGTTCCATTTCGATCTGCCGCTGGAGGCCGCACCGGCGACTGGCACGGTGCCGTACAACACGGCAAGCGCGGTCTTGCGCCTGGATGAAGCGGCCAGAATCCTGGTGGCCGAAGACACGGCGGACAACCGGCTGCTGCTAGAGCACTATCTGCGCGAAGAGCCCGTGGAACTCAGCTTCGCCGCGGATGGCCGGGAGGCCGTCGAGGCCAGCCAGAGCCGCGAATTCGATCTCATTCTCATGGACATAGACATGCCGGGACTGGATGGTTATGCGGCTAGCAAGCTGATCCGGGAGCGGCAGGCCGAACAGGGCGCACTGCCGACGCCGATCGTCGCGCTCTCCGCTCACGCCATGCGCGAAGCGGTGCGGGCCAGCCTGGATGCCGGCTGTGTCGCGCACATCGCGAAACCAATCGAGCGTTCTACGCTGCTCCGGACAATCCGCCGCTACGCCCTGTCGAGGAACGTACGCCCCGTGCGTCTCCCAGCTGCCTTTGCGGTGGCCGAGGGAGTGGCCTCGCTGGTTCCGGCATATCTCGCATCGAAGCCCGGCCAAATTGAAGAGGCGCGCGCAAGTCTGGCGGTTAAGGACTTCGAACCGATCCAGCGCTTCGGACACAACCTCAAGGGCACAGGTGGAGGGTACGGCTTCCCGCTCATCGAAGAGCTGGGGAAAGAGCTTGAGAGCGCGGCCGGTGCGCGCGATGAAGACCGCATTGCCATCCAACTCGAGGCCCTCTACCGCTTCGTGACCCAAGTACCGGATGCGATAGAATCCCAGGAACCCTCGGAGTGCCACACGCTGGTTTTGCAGACCAAGCCCAGCCCGCTTGCCCCAAGTTGTGGAGACGGCGGTCTTTCCATCTCCGCATGAGATTGTTATCCATTGCGATCGCCTACCGATCGCGAAGTGGTTTACTCCTTCCAAAAGAGCTCCGCGTCGGACCGGCGTACATAGTTGGCGTCGATTTTCGCGGGATCGCATGCCCGGCCGCCGCGAAACTCACGCCACGCGATGCGGCCGATCGCACCGGCAAGCGCGCGCGGGGCCGTAACGGTAGGGATGCTGGAATCGATCTGGCTGTGGAACGACGAAAAATCCGGCGAGATCAATTCAAACCCGTGCGGCGGCAGAGTCTGGCGCCATACCTCATATTTGAGGACCGACTCGGGCATCACCGGTTCCAGTCGATCGTTGTAGACCGCTGCGTAAACCTCGCCCCGCCGCGCATCCAGCACTGTAGCGCGCAGGGGAGCCGAGCCAAACCACGCCAGCGCACGCAGATTGGAAACGGCAACTACCGGCTTGCCCGTAGCTTCCGCCAATCCCTTCACGGCCGTGAGTCCCACGCGAACGCCCGTGAACGAGCCAGGTCCCGAAGCAGCCGCGAAGCACTGCACCTCGCCCACATTCAAACCATGCCGCGCGAGCAATATCTCCAGATGGCCGTACAGGACGTGTCCGAACCCGTCCGGGGAATGCAGCGGTAATTCTTCGAGAACTCGGTCGCCGTCGGTAAGCGCAACGCTCCCGAACTCGGAAGTCGTATCGATAGCAAGGATCACTAAGTACTCCTATTCGCAAATACCGTGACGTATTGCGTCTGGTAGGGCGGACACCATTGTCCGCGCGGGACGCCTTCGTCCCGCCCAAGTCGGCCAAGGGGCCGACTGCCGTCCAGGGGGACCGCCCCACCAGCGCGGTTCAAGCGCTAAATTCGTCATCGTAGTTGCGAATAGGAGTACTTAGTCAAGGATCACTTAGTCAGCTGATAGACGCGATCAGCCGCATAGGCTTTGCCGTTCGCGTTAAGAGCGGTCAAGTGGACGCTGAGAACGGCCGGAAAATTTGTCGCGATCGCGGGCGGCACCACGATGCTCGCGGACGAGCCAGTCCCTAAGACCCGAAACCCGCGGCCGTCGGAGGCAACTTCGCCGGTCCAAACGAACATCATAGCCCGTGTGGCGCGAGTTTCGCGCGTCAACTTTGACGCGAAGCGAACCGGCTTGCCGGCCGCGACTGTATCGCCCGAAGGCTCCGCGATCGCGTAAGGAACCTTCTGCACGTTGGTCTCGATCTCCTGCACCGGAACTCGCCTCGAGTCGAATTTGTACGACTTCAGCATCGATTCCTTGCGGCCTTCGCGCGCGACCAGTAACACCCAGGGATGGCTCTTGTCGGGCGCTTCTCCCGTAAAATGCTCGCCCTTGTATTTCTTCTGTTCGAGTTGTTCGCCCGTGAGCGGGTTCAACCACTGGACATCGTAGCTGTGTTTTTCCACCGATACTTCCACCGGAGGCCCGGGATGCTCGATGTAGCTCACATATTCCACATCTTCCAGAGCTACCGCTCGCGTGCCATCCACATCGAAGTAAGGCTCCAGCTCCCAGTGACGAGTGTCGGAAATTAAATCGAACCAGTAGCCGCACAGCTTTACACCATCGCCGCGAAACTCCGGATACTCGCCGTCCATGGTGGCGTTCCACAGATGCTGCGCGTCCGTGACCCCAACAAACGGCACCTGATAAAACTGGTGCTCCACCGAGCCGATCGCGTCGTCGGGCGAAGCCTCGACAATGAAATTCATCCAGCCGTCCGCCAAAAGAGGCGACGAAGTGATCTTCGCATTGGAAGACCTCGGGTGTTGGTACGGATCGAGCTTTTGGAGATTGCCGCCAAGCTCCTTCAGCAGCGCACGCCCGTCTGCGTAGTCTTCAAATTCTTCCAGGCCCTGCCACGTGATGTTAAGCGGGGCATATCGAGCGACTACGTACCGAATAAACCGCTCGCGCGCCTGCCAGTCCGGGAAAAGGCTGGCCACGTACTCGGGGTTGGAAGCCAGAATCAGGTCGGTGGTTATGCCGCGTTTATGGATCGCCATAATCCGCCGGTCCAACTCGTCAAAATAAGCTGGATTCGGCTTATCCGGCCCGAGAAAAACTTGCGCGCGATCTTGAGCATTGCCCAGGATGGAGCCTCGAAAATGGTTGAACTTGTTCTGCGCAGCTTCGTTCAGCTTCTGTTCGAACTCTTGCGCGGTGCCGAATGGAAACCGGTCCGCGATGTAGCCCATCCACAGATGCGGCTGCTTGTTATCGGTGGCCCAATGGTGCACGTTGGCGACGTTTACGAACCCTGGCGAATCCGACGACGACGCGTTGAACGTGCCGTCCTTTCCGTTCAAGGCCCGTACGTTGCTAGTGGTGCGGTAGATCCACTGGCCGGCTTCGGTGGGAGTAAAGCGCAGGATCATCTTGCGTCCGCCATCCCAAAACGCAGGCATCAGATAAGTGTGGAAATGAGGCGAGCGGAATTCAGCATGCAGCTCGACACCCGCGTAGGGATTAGGATGGGCGCTCAGATCCGCCGCGGTCAACTCAAAGGAAAACTCGCAGGGCGAGTAGGCTGGCGTCCCCTCGCACGGCGTTTGCCCGTGGAGCGGTGCGATGCCCAGGACCGAGACAAAAAAAGCCAGCTGCAGACGCGGCAACATCTTCTTTCAGCGTAGCGCAAGCCACGCGCCGTTATGGCCGGCATCTACGGATCGGCGCTCGATTCGACGCGGACGCGGGCGAGGTACATTGACACAGCCATCAAGGCAGCTGTGGCCAGCAGAAACAATATCCAAAGGGATATCAAAATCGGAGCGGTTAACCAGGCGGGCTTGTACAGTGCCAGCCGCTCAAAAAGCGCGCGGAATCCTCCATTGCCAAGTTGCGCGACCCGCAGAGCCGGCAATCCGCCGCTGGGCAGATGTGAGATAAAGCCCGCGTAATACGGCAACAAATACATGTTCACGCCAAAGAGTTCTAACGCCGCGTATGCGCCTACCAGGATCGGTCCGCTTGCCGCCTTAAGTCGCTGGGGTGCAATGGACCGCAGTCCGGCAGTCATCACGATGGCAAACGGAGCCGCCAGACAGCAGCTATACCAGCCGACCGCTCCAGGGTAACCGGTAACGGCGAAAGTCGCCAGGGCAAAATAACCCAGCGCCACCGCGAAGCTCGCCAGAAAGGAGGTGAGAAGCGCAAAGGGTGCGGTGCACACCTCGATGCCGTCAAGGAAATGCTTCGCGCCGCGCTCCGTTTTGCGCGAGTTCCTCAAATATGCAATGTCGCGATTTCCTTTCCAAAGCAGTTTCAGGACGCCTGCGAGCGCCAGAATCGTCAAGACCGCCATGCAACGATACATCCAACTTCGGAGTCCGAGAAAACTCCAATTGCCCGTCCAGACGACCGTTATCCAGCCATAGTCGGCTGACTTGATCCAATTGAGCTTCGAAATGCCGGCGGCCATTTGGCCCAGGCTGGGCTGCACAAGCATGATGTTGCCTGTGAGCGATCGCGTGCCGATCCAGTTATCGCCGTACCACCAACCAGCGATCGCTACGGCGCCTAACAAAGCCACGGCAGCGGATCTTCTGGTAGTTCTATAAAACAGCAAGAGTATGACCGGCGGGAGGAATGCCAGGAAAAACGCCTTGGTCAGCAGCGCGGCGCCCAATGCCGCCCCAAGGGCCACACCGTTGCGCCGCAAAACCAGCAGGACCACGAGCGTCCCTAAACCGATTGCCAGCCCGTCGTTGCTAACATGTGTCGCCGTATAGGTCAGTAAGGGCAAAGCCGCGATGAGCGCCGTGGACATCAACGCGAGAACCAGTTTCCCAAATACCTGGCGGGCAATAAGGAATCCGATGGGGACACAAACCGACGCCAGCAGGACACAGATCATTCGCAAAAAGACGACCCGTGAGGCCAGCGGGCTTTTTCCGAGCAGGCGATCGAAAGCCGCCGACAGCCAGTAGAACAAGGGTGGCTGCTGAGCCTCATAGACATACGCTTGAGGGATCGAGAAAGGCGTCTGCCGCTCCGTTGGAGTCAATCGCCAATACCGATCGAAGCTCATCCCGCCATTGTGCGTGGGGACGTGGGCCATCGTTTCGGCTATGTCGTCGGGAACAGGCGTGGTACGGAGCGGTTCGCGGCCAAGAGTGGCCAGATACTCGATACGCGCGTAATGAGCATACTCGTCAAAACCTTCCCAAAGCGGAATGGCACAGACGTAGAAGGCTCCGCGAACCACGAAGCAAACCCAAAGCAGAAGCATCCACAGACGGACAGGCACAACAGCCTATTTGCTTGTGTAGTCTTGCACTTCCAGCTGCGGCACGCAACCCCTCCCGATAAAATTCGCTGGTGAGCTTATTGCGCTTCGAGTCGCATCTAATACAGGTAAGAGGAGGCGGCATGACACACGAGCATCGAGTCGTTATCCTAGGCGGCGGTTTCGGTGGCCTCTACGCGGCGAAGGCCCTCAAAGACGCGCCAGTCCAACTAACGCTTCTGGATCGCAGGAACTTTCACCTCTTCCAGCCTTTGCTCTACCAAGTAGCCACGGGCTCTCTGTCACCGGGCGAGATCGCGTCGCCGCTCCGCACGGTCTTGCGCCGGCAGAAAAACACTCGAGTGTTGCTGGGCGTAGCGATCGATCTGGATGTCCCCCGACGGCGCGTGATTCTCAGCGATGGCGAGATCGAATACGACACCTTGATTGTCGCCACGGGATCGACCGACTCCTACTTTGGGCACGATGACTGGCGTCGCATCGCGCCGAGCTTGAAAAGCATCGAGGAAGCAACCGAGATCCGTCAGAAGATCCTGTTTGCTTTCGAAGCCGCCGAGAGGGAAGAGGATCTTGAAAAGCGCCGCGAGTGGCTGACTTTCGTTTTGGTTGGCGCCGGCGCAACCGGAGTCGAGCTGGCCGGCGCGCTCGCTGAAATCGCGCACGACACTTTGCGGAACGAGTTCCGCTCTATCCGTCCGGAAGAAGCCCAAATCCTGCTGCTCGAAGGATCGTCGCGAGTGCTGCCCACCTATCCCGAGGACCTGTCGTCCAAGGCGGAAAGGTCTCTGATTCGTTTAGGCGTAAGCCCTCGCACCAACGTTTTTGTTACCGCGATTGATGAAACGGGCGCAAGCGTAAAGACAACCGCGGGGATGGAGCGCATCGCCGCTCGAACGGTGATATGGTCGGCTGGCGTTCGTGCCTCGGCCTTTGGAGCGACGCTGGAATTGCGCGCGGGAGCACAGCGCGATCCGAGCGGGCGAGTGCTGGTCTCGGCGGACTGCAGCTTGCCGAAGCACCCTGAAATCTTCGTCATCGGCGACTTGGCTCATCTCGAGCAAGACGGAAAACAGCTGCCAGGAGTGGCGCAGGTCGCGATGCAACAGGGCGGTTATGTTGCCAAGCTTATACGCCGGCGCCTGGCTGGCCAGGCTGTTCCTCCGTTCCGCTATTTCGATAAAGGAAACTTGGCGGTCATCGGCCGTGCTGCCGCCGTCGCTCAAATTGGCCCCTTCCATATCTCCGGCTTGCTCGCTTGGCTAACTTGGCTATTCGTCCACCTCATGTATCTGGTGGAATTCTCCAACCGAGTCCTGGTATTCGTGCAATGGGGCTTCCTTTACTTGACTTACAATCGGGGCGCGCGGCTCATCACCGGGCCTAATCGATTGCCGGAATTCGGTCCTGCGGAGGAACCGCGCTTGCGTGGGGAAGCAGTAAATCGCTAAGGAGCTAACGCCGACGAGGTTTAGCCTTACGGAAGGAAAATCTCTTCGATCTGAAAGGCTCGCTTGTGACCCGCCGTGACAACATGCCCATGATACTTAAGCTTGCCATTCACCATGAGATCCACTGGACGGCCAACCGGATAATCGAAGGTGAGGACATCGTCTTCGGCGAGATCCATTAAGTCGGCGACAGTCATGGTCGGGCCTGTGAGGCGGCCATCCAAGCGCATATGAGCCGACCGGGCCAGGCGAAGTATGCGACTCTGGTCCTTCTCGGTCGACTGACTTTTTCTCACCGACCACTGCTGATCGAACTTGTGCCGCAGCATCTTGACGACGATGGATGGAATGCCGATGTTCATCATCCCCGAATTGTCGCCGATGCGCACTTCCATGCTTACCGCGACCACTGCTTCGTTAGGCGCCAAGAGTCGAAGTAACCCCGGTTCGGTTTCATAGGATTCGATGGCGAATTCAAGCGGAGTGACAGCATGCCAAGCGGATTTTAGATCGTGCAGCGTGATACGAAAAAGCCCGTCCAGCACGCTTTGCTCAATCTCGGTGACCTCACGGCTTATTTTCAACAGCGAACGAGCGCTTCCGCCTAGCAGCATCTCGAAAATAGGGAAAACCAATGCCGGATTTATCTCCAACACCGCGCTGCCTTCGTAGGGCTGCATTCCCAACGCCACCAGACAGGTCGGCGACGGCAAGCCCTGCGAAAACTCCATAAAGGATATCTGCTCTACCGAGACCAGGTTTACCGCGACATAAGCTCGCAGGTAGGCGGACAGGCTCGCCGCGAGGCTGCGGGCGAAATTCTCGTGCAACTGGTGGATGGCGCGAAGCTGGTCTTTGGCGATCCGATCCGGACGCCGGAAATCGTAGGGTTCCGCTCGCTTGCTCGGGTCGTCATCTGCCGGAGTGTCGCGCAGATTTCTAAAGACATCATCAATCTCTTCCTGCGAAAGAACGCGCTCCATCTACGCTCTTATCGACACTCTTCGCCTTTTCGTTACTAGCTAAGGGAAGGCCACCTGTTAAAATCGGAGCGGTGCAAAGTTTTCACGTGCGAAATTTCGGATGCCGGGCTTCCCAAGCGGATGGAGCGGCCCTCGAATCCGCCTTGCTCGATCGAGGCCTGAGCGCCGCGCCATGCTCGGCCGAGGCGGAACTGGTGGTGCTAAATACCTGCACCGTAACCGCTTCCGCCGATGAGGATGTGCGCAAAGCCGTCCATCGAGTGCATCGCGAAAATCCGGATGCTCGCATTCTGGTGACGGGTTGCTATGCTCAACGCGCTCCTCAGGAATTAGCCGTATTACCCGGGGTTTATTGGGTGGTAGGCAATTCGCACAAGGTTCGAATTCCCGACATCGTCGCTGAACCCCTCACTCCCTATCACGGTCAAATCCACATCGGCGACATCTTCGCGCAACATGACTTTCTATCCGCGCCAGTGGAAGATGCCGCTGGAGATCGCACGCGGCCCAACCTCAAGATCCAGGATGGCTGCAATAATCGATGTTCGTTCTGCATCATTCCTTTCGTGCGTGGCCGCAGCCGCAGCGCCCCCGCCGATCAAGTTGTGTATCAGGTCCGCAACCTGGCGGCGCGGTACCGCGAGGTGGTGTTGAGCGGCATTAATTTAGGCCGTTGGGGCCGCGAGCCCGGCGGCACCGCGCGGCTTGCCGATCTGATCCGACGGTTGCTGGATGAAACCCCCATCGAGCGCCTGCGGCTCAGCTCCATCGAGCCTATGGACTGGGGTGACGATTTGCTGGGGCTGATGGCGTCCTCGCCGCGAATTGCCAAGCACGTGCACGCGCCACTGCAATCGGGTTCCGACCGCGTCTTGCGCCGGATGCACCGTAAGTACCGGCCTCGTCACTATGAAGATCGCGTCCGCAAAGCGCGCGCCTGGATGAGCGATGCAGCCATCGGCGCGGACGTCATGGTCGGCTTTCCCGGCGAAACAGAAGAGGAATTTGAAGAGAGCCGGGCGTTCATAGAGAGCCTGCCGTTCACTTATTTGCATGTCTTCACTTATTCGGAACGGCCTGGAACTCGGGCAGCGGAAAGCGTGGATCAAGTTCCGATGCCGGTGCGCAAAGAGCGCAACCGGATTCTCCGCGAATTGGCGGAGCGTAAGAATCTGGAATTTCGGCGGTGCTTCCTCGGCCGGACGCTGTCGGTGGTGACACTGGTCGAAGGCGCACTGTCGGACAACTTCATCAAGGTGGAGCTGGCGCACCCACACCCGGCGAATCAGGTGCTGGATGTTGAGATCGGCTCAACGACCATGGGCGGCCTGCGGGAGTCAGTTCCATTCCCGCTTTTGCCAGCCTAGGCGCTGTGTCATCTATGCTCCTGGAGCCGGCGCAGAAAGCCTTCCGGGTCTGCCAGCAGGGCCGCCCTGGTCGCCTGGAGCGCAGGCACGGTAAAGTGCGTCTCCACCCAATCGACCAAACCGAGCATAAAGAGGATGCGGCTGCGAAGGCGACTTGGGACGATTGCCAAGGCAACGGAACGAAGCACGCCCAGCAGATTGACCACTTGAATTTGAGCCTCAGTCGTTTTCCGCGAAGCAGTATCGTAGCGCACCGCGCCGCCAAGATGGAAAATCAGATCTCCGTAAAGCCCCCCGCAATAGAATCGATTCTTGCCCTTATCGACGCGTAGCAGGGGGAACCACGAAAGGTGCGTGGACCAAATCGCGAAACCGTAGCCGACGCCAGAATCCGGTGTGTGCGGGCAAGCCGCCGTATACCGCCGATATTCGTCCGACGCCCGTAGATGTTCCGGTATCCGAAATGTCGGCCGATGTGCGAGATAGAATTCGCGGGTGAACATCATGAACTCGGTTGCGGGCTTCTGGTCGGTCTTTTTGTCCCGCTGGATTCCCGCCAGCGCACAATCGCCGCGAAGCTTGGCGGCGATCTCCTCGGCCCACCCCGCGCGCACCGGGAACGAATCGACGTGAAGGGTGCAGATATGGGTCGCCCCATCTGAGACTGCGGCTTTGACCAGCCACTCCAGATAGTACGGATGCTCGTCCAGGCCCCGGATATCGGTATCGGGAATCGGGCAGATCTTCAGGTAGGGCAGTTGCTCGATCCGCTCCCGAAAGCGCGGGAGTAAACGGTTGGCCGCGGCGTAGATACAGAACGGCACCCCCGTGTTTTTTTCAACCTGCGAAAGATGAATCTCTAATAATCGCTCGTTGTCGTCGGCTACCAGGTAGACAACAAGGATGCCGAGCTTCATCGATCTAGGCGAGCACGTTCCCCGAGCGAGAGTACAACTCGAAATCGCCCCTGCCTTCTGGGTAATGCACGTCGCTCAGGAGGATCGCGGAATCGCGACGAATATCCCTTCGCAGCACGACGCTTTCGGCCAGACAAATGGGCAGGCCCGGGTGGCCGCCGCCGCAGTTTTCGATCAGCCCATAACACGCGTATCCGCCAACGCCATCCAGCGTGTCGCCGGCTGTCAGGTTGCGCTTGGCGTACGCGAACACATTCGTTCGGAAGCCGCACACCGGCTCCAGCAGCGAGCGTCCTTCCAGCACTGCGTCCGCAATACATTCCATGGCTTCGATGTGGCAGAGATGGTAGGGCCTGTAAAACAGATAAAAAGGCCCAGTCCCCATCTTGTAGTACTCCAGCATCGAGCGCTGATACGGGTGCTCGCAGTGGCCGATCGCAAACACGCCGCCTCCCGGCTTCGCTCCTAGGACGTAGTCCACGCAAGCCTCGCGATCCGCCCATAGAGACTCAAAATCGAAGAGATGAAAAACGTCGTGCACGTCGTCGGCCCGCGGTCCGAGCATCCCCGCCCGCACGGTCCGCAGCCCCAACGCGTTGGCGAGCAGGGCCATCTCGATGCACAACTTCGTTCCATCCGTGTAGGCCGTCGCCATTTTGTAGTCGAGATGGCGGGCATCCGCTTCCGGAACGATCTTGGTGGGATTGGAATACCGGTCCAGAAAGCCCTTGATGTTGCCGGCCATCACCAGATCGAAGCCCCAAAGTTCCAGATCGTCCACTAGACGGCGAATCACTCCGTGCTGATCGCCATCGCAGCTGGTGTAGACTTGTCCGCGTCGATGAGCCAGCGGCATGAGACTGGGGCCGAACAGCAGATCTGCCTCGGAATTCATCATTACAATGTGCTTTCCAGTCTCGATACCTGCAAGCGCATACTGCCCCGCTTCGCAGATCGCGCTGGAGGCCTCCACCAGAACGCTGGCGCCGGAGCAACCCGCCACAAGGCGGCCGTCTTCGCAAATGGCGATAAACCCGCCGCGAATCGCGTCTTCAACCTCGTCGGCGGTCCGCGTCAGTTTGTGCGGGAGCCCTTGCATTACTGCGCAGTCAATCGCCTTTTGTGGGACGATGTCGGCCATTGCGACGCATTCCATGCCCGGCGTGATCGAGCATTGGTGAAGCAGGCCCTTTCCCATCGAGCCCATGCCAATAAGCCCGATCCGGATAGGCTCGCGGAGCGAAGACAATCGCTTCCAAGCAGGCGCCGACGAAACGGACGAGTTGTTTCGCATCAGACTAAAGCCAGTCTAACCGAGGCGCAGTTGCTCCGGCCATCTAGGACGACCACGCGAGGCTCGATCCCTACGGGTTGGCCGTATGGTGGGTCTTCAGCCGTCGTCGCTTCGTCTTGACCTTGCGATTAGCGATTCGGACCAGCGCCTTGAGAGCATCGTTGACCGAGGCGGAGTCGGGGAACACTTCAACAATCTCAGGCGCAAGCACGATTACATTAGTACCCTGCTTGAATTGGTGCGCATATTTGCCTCGGACGCCCTTCGAGAAATCGTATTTCGCGCGCATCGGCACGCCGTCCCGTTCAGATGATTTCTCCTTCATAGCTGATTCTCTCTCGCCTGGTTGCCAGCCTTGCGCTGATGATGCGAACCTTCTCGCCTATTACATTATGAACCACAACGAGCAAGCGCCCAAGACTTGATCGTCCGAGCGTTGCAAATCGGTCTTCATACTCCGAGCGATCGGGATCTGCGACGGTCACTGAGAGGGGATCTCCAAAGATTGAGCATGCCTCCTCAAAGGAGACGCCATGCTTTCAAAGGTTGCCGTGGCCTTACCTTCGATCCCATTCAATGCGCAGCAAACCAAGAGTCTATCAAGCGTGTGAGGATTGACAAGCCAAGTGGCGACTGGTCAACCACGGGCTGGCACGCCGATCGATCCGCATATGCATCGTGATCCCCTGGTTCGCGTCTCACGCCCAACATGTTACATCTCCCGCCGGTTCTCGAGCGACTTCCCCATCGTCACTTCGTCGGCGAACTCCAGATCGCTGCCCACCGGAATGCCCATCGCTATGCGCGTCACCATCAAGCCCAACGGCTTCATCAGCCGCGAAAGATAGACCGCCGTGGCTTCGCCTTCCACGGTCGGATTCGTCGCTATGATGAGCTCCTTAACTTCGCCGGATTGCACGCGCCCCAGCAGATTTGCAATGCGCAACTGCTCAGGGCCAATGCCGCGCAACGGCGAGATCGCGCCGTGCAAAACATGATAGAGCCCGGTGAACTGGCGCGTGGTCTCAATGGGAAGAATGTTATGCGGCTCTTCGACCACGCAAATTACGGATTGATCCCGATGCGGATCGCGGCAGAAATTGCACACATCGCCGTCGCTGATGTTGTTGCAGACGGCGCATATGCCCAGCTTGTCCTTCACGTCCACGAGCGCCTGCCCCAGCCGCTCGGCGTCTTCTCGCGGGCTGCGTAATACATGGAAGGCCAAACGTTGCGCCGACTTCTGCCCGATCCCAGGCAGCCGCTTAAATTCTTGAATCAGGCGCGCCAGCGGTTCGGCAAAATCAGGCATCGAGGCTCGCGCTTACATCAACCCCGGTGGCAAGCCGAGGCCGCCGAGCAAGCCGCCCATCTTGGCTTGTGCCTCCTCGTCCACCTTTTTGGAAGCTTCGTTGAACGCAGCCATCATCATGTCCTGGAGCATTTCCACGTCGCCCGCCACCTCAGGATCGATCTTCACGCCAGTGACGTTCTTCTTGCCGTCCATCTTCACCGTCACCATGCCGCCGCCCGACGACGCTTCCACGCGGATCAGCGCGATCTCCTCTTGCAGCTTCTTCTGCATCTGCTCGGCCTGTTTCATCATGGCCTGCATGTTTCCGGGAAGTTTCATAAATCCCCTTAATCCTTTAGATTTCGTACCACGCGGACCTGCGCGTCCGGAAACGTCTCCTGGAACCGCCGGACTTCGGGATGCGCCAGCGCGCGTTCCGCCACATCGTCTTGCGGAGCCGCGGTCTTGGTTATTTCGGCCGGTTTGGGAACGCCCAGCGCGATCTTGATTCGCATCGGCCGTCCGGCAACCTTGTGCACGACCTTCAGAATATCCTTTTCGTTCATCGCCAGGGAGAACTCCTCGGGCGTAACGAATCGCAGTTCGTTGTTCGATTCGGTAATCTCGGAATGCTCCACGGCATCCGCGGTAAATTGCATGCCCAGTTCCAGCAGCGCCGCGTGCAGCCGTTCCCGCCAGGGCTGCCCTGTCGCCTTCGACTCCTCGGGAGGCTTCCGCGCCGATTCTTCAAGAGCCTTCCGCGGCGCTTCCGCGACTGGCTTTCCAGTCTGTAGCACAGGCTTTCTAGCCTGTGATGGGTCGGTTTTTCTAACCGGTGATGGTTCAGTTTTTCTAACCGGTATTGTCCCGGAACCACCGCCTCCCAACCCCGCCAGCGCCTCCTCAATCGGCACAAGCTTGCCCGCTTGAATTAACCGCAACAGTCCAATTTCCAGATGCAGGCGCGGCTGCAGCGAAAATTGCAGATCCTTGAACAGCTCCAGCGTTAGCGCCAGATAACGCGTCAGATCTTCCTCGGAGAAACTGGCCGCGACTTCGGCCAAACGCGCATGTTCCCGCTCCGATGCCGCAACCAGACGCGTGTTCGCTCCCGCCACTTTCGTGACCAGCAGGTTACGGAAATAGCGCGCCAACTCCCGGCAGAAGTGCTGCAGATTGCGCCCGTTGCGTTCCAGCTCCATCACGAGATCGAGCATGCCGCGCGAATCTTGTTCGGCGAGCGCGCGCGTCACCTCGCCCAGAGAATCCAGCGAAAACATGCCCAACAGGTTGCGCACTTCCGCGGCGTTGAGCTTCATCCCGCAGCAAGCGATGGCCTGATCGAGCGCGGATAAAGAATCGCGCACGCTGCCTTCACCCGCCTGCGCCAACACGCTGAGCGCTTCCGGATCCGCTTCAATGCCCTCCTTGCCGCAGATCTCCTCCATGCGCTGGATTATTTCGGCGAAATCCACCGAGCGGAAACTGAACTGCTGGCAGCGCGAGGCGATGGTGGTCGGGATCTTATGCGCTTCCGTTGTGCACAAAACGAAGACCGCCCATTCCGGCGGTTCCTCCAGCGTCTTGAGTAGCGCATTGAACGCTTCGCTGGTAATCTGATGCGCTTCATCCACGATGAAGACTTTATAGCGGTCGCGCACCGGCTGGTAACGCACATTCTCCCGCAATTCGCGCATTTCGTTGATGCCGCGATTGGACGCCGCGTCGATCTCGATCACGTCCGGAGCATTGCCCGCCGAGATTTCGAGGCAACTCGAGCACACTCCGCACGGCGTCGTCGTTGGTCCCTGGACACAATTCAAACACCGAGCCAGAATCCGCGCTACGGTAGTCTTTCCCGTGCCACGCTGCCCGGAAAAGATGTACCCGTGAGCGATACGCTTTTGAGTAATCGCATTCTCGAGCGTAGTGCGAACATGCTCCTGGCCGATCAGTTCCGCAAAAATCTGCGGCCTGTATTTTCTGGCGATGACTTGATACATGGAAGCGCGCGTGGAATATGCCAGACCCCGGGTGATCCGCGGCACACGGGCTAAACCGTTACCGTTGCTTCCTTCCGGACCTGGCGGGGTTCACGGCCGTCCGTTGCACGAAGCCCGGAGCCTGACAACCACCCATGCTAACATGCGGCCTCTTATTTCACCCGCCGTGGCATGTTCCAACCCAGCAGGCGAGGGAACGCAAAGGAACTTCCGAGCTTAGCGCGCCGTGCATGGAGTGGGATTCCATCCCGTCGCATCGGCTTGCTTCTTGAAGTTCGTACTTGTAATGAACGGCTGATTCAAGTACATCGGATCCTCGACGATGGTTTCCACTACAAGCCAGGAATCGCCATTCGGTTCGTTGAGCCGATCATAGTACTCAGTAACGACTGCATTGGCGCTATAGGGAACACCGTTCTTACGTAGATACCCGGGCTTGAGCTTCGTCGTCACTACTTTCAGTCCGCCGCCGCGCACCGGGGCTCGAGCACCAGGTTCAGTAATCCACGTAGCCGACGAAACGCCTTGCCAGTCGCCGCCTGTGCCGGTGGCGCTTCCCCCAAAATGAAGCAAGCGGGTTTGCGTTCCGCTGTCCTTCTCGAACTTTAGAGTATTGTCATCCTGCCAAGTGATGTGCACTCGTCCGGGGATGCGCATCAGAGCTGGCGCACCATAAGCCTTGCACTGTTCACTGGACTGTTCGTCCTTGGCCGGATCCCAAGCATCCGCGATCTTGCGGGCTTCGACGTTCAATGGAACGGCGGCGTAGTCGCCCTTCTTCGGGGTCACCATCCGGTATAACCAGTCTTCTGTCACCACCGATACCCAGTAGCCCGTAAGATCCACTGGAGCGCCTGCCTGAGCCGTGGCGGGCGGCTGCGGCGCACCTCGTCCGGCCTGGGCATAAGCGACGCTCGGTAGATCCGAGAGAGAAAGAGAGAGGAGAAAAAGCAGTGAAGTTCTCATTCTTGCCTATTTTTTCTGTGTGAGGCTTTTGTAGACCGCTTCGACAAACATGTCCTTGGTGCCGAATCCGGATTTCGCACTGTACTGGGCGTCATAATCCTTGGTCGGGCCGGCCGCTTTCACTTGTTCCAGCGTCATCCCTTTTTTGATCGACGCCTGGACGCGGTCGCGAATAATGGTCATCATGTCGCGGAATTCCAGGAGATCTGGCTTATCGTAGACCCGGCCATGGCCCGGAATGATGTAAGTTCCGCCTTCATCCTGATGGCCGGCAACCGCCATGTCCAGAATGTTGTTGAGAGCGTCTACCTCACCCTGAATACTGCCCCCTCTGTCGACATCGATGAAAGGATAGGTGGTGGTCACTACTATATCGCCGGCGACGATGACGTCGGAACGCCGGAACCAAACCAGACTGTCGCCGTCGGTGTGCGCGGCCGGCTGGTGGATCATCTCCACTGGCTCGCCGTTAAAGAACATCTGCTTGCGCTGGGAGAGGTAGGTCTCCGTGGGCCAATCGCCAAAAGGCATGGCGGCCTGCTTGCCCGTTGGGGCGCTCATGCGCTTCAGGACGTTGTCCTGCGCAAAGACCTGCGCTCCCAGGGCTGCATCCGTGATATTGCCCGTCACATTCGCGCCTGTAAATGTGGCGCCCGCTTTTCGGATGACGTCATTCCCTCCCGTGTGGTCGGGATGAAGATGGGTGTTTAGAATATATTGAATCGGTTTATCGGAGATCTTTCGGATTGCCGCCAGAAGTTTGTCGGCTGTCTGCGCCAGGCCTGTGTCGACGACGAGCACTCCCTGGTCGCCAACCTGAACGATTACGTTACCTCCCGCGCCCGTCAGCAGGTAGACATTCCCCTGAACCTTGAGCGCCTGGATCTCCGCGCTCTGTTGAGCGGATGCGATGACGGCCGAACAGGCCAGGATTGCAAAAGCGGCCAAGTGCCGAATCGCTCCGGAAGCTTTTGCGCTCATTGTCCGCTCCGTGTGGTTTTGGCGGGGCTGGCGTTCTTCAACTTGGACTGATACTCCGGATACGCGGTCTCCGCTCCACCCAAAGCTGCCTCCACGGGGATCTTATACTGGTCGGCAAACTCGTGAAGAAATGGGTTCGCTCCCGGCGGATAGTTTGGCACCGCGCCCCGCGGACGCTCGATCTCAACCACAGGCTCGCAGGGATACAGCCAAGTCTGCCCATTTTGGACCCGCAGATTGAAGTCTTGGCTTTTGATCAAGGGTTCCGTCAAAGTGAAGGGGTCAGTGAGGATCATGACGTGCATCATGTGATCGCTGTGCCGGATGAAGTGCTCTACCACCGTGGCGTGATCGCTATGGCGCAAGCCGTTCCGTCGAATCCAGTTTTGTTTGACGTGCGTGGTAGTAACCGTCAGGATATCGCCTTCCCATTTTCCAGTGGAAAAACCCATCCAAGTGTGCGGCGCGGCCTCCGGGGGATGCGGACGGTCATCCATCCAGATGGTTCTGGTCTGCTCGTAATTATCAATGTAGTTTTTGATGGCGACAAGCTTTTGCGATACGGGCTCCCTGTCCTCCCAGATGCGCAGATTCAAGGGGCCGCGGTATATGTAGGCCACGCCGTGGGCTTCGCACTGATGCTCCGGCACCGTAAAACGGGAAGCATCCCAAGCCAATGCATACGCCCGGGCGCCGTCCGTAATGGGAAGCCCGAGATAGTTCACCAGTTCCGGGCCGGGGCCGCGCTCGTGGGAATCTTCGTGAAAAATGGGCCCCCAATTCCCCGATAAATCGAGCCCCTGCCCGGGAGGATTGTACCCACCCGGCCCTTGGGCAAACATCGGAACACTTATCAGGATCGCGCCTATTATCAGCGATCCCCAGGTGTTCGGCCGCGCGGTACCTTGCATATAACCTCCCAAAAAAGTTGACTGAAGAACTCCTCATTATATCTGACGGTGCCAGCCAGGCGACTGAGCCACGGCCAAAGGGGAGTGATTGCGCCGGGTTATCGGCAGCCAGGAGCTTACGGACCGTTACGGCTGCATTTTGTGTCGAGTAGAGGCTCGGCTAAGTAGGTAGTAGGGGTTTTGGAACCCATCATCAAGCGTTTTGGTGGAGTGGGTTTCACTGCCCGCTGGTCCTATACTTGATGCGGGTTACAGACTATGCTTCGACTCCGGATCGTTCTATGGGGAATTACATTGCTCACGTGTGCCGGCTGGTTGTACAGTCAGGACATTGAACCGCCGGACCTGCTTGGCGTCATCAAGAATATTGAAGCGACTCTGCGGCAGTTGCAAAAGGACGTCAAGGATCTTCACGGCTCGGTTAAGGAACTATCGAAGTCCGGCCGCAAGAAGCCGGGCCAGCCAGCCGCGTCGCCCAGCGCTGTTCCGGACTCCGGTCCCGCTTGGCAACTGGCGCGGGAAGCTTACGAGCGCGGACGGCGTTCAGAGGAACTGAAGGCGTGCGGACCCGCCACTGAGGAGTTTACGAAAGCTATCCAGCTGGACCCGAAGAACGACTCTGCATTCCTTCACCGTGCCTACTGTCATTACGAGCTCGGAGAATATGGCGACGCCATCGCGGATCTCGACAAATCGCTGGCTCTTCAGCCGAACAATTCTCGGGCTTACGCAAAACGAGCCTCGGCGCTGGCGGCTTCCGGCAAGGCCTCCGCGGCGATTCTTGACGCTAACGAGGCGATACACAGGGATGCCAAGAATCCAGCCCATTACCTGTTACGCGCCAGTCTGAATCAACAGCTGGGAAATTCTCCGGGCACCATGGACGATTTCGCAAAAGCGATCGCGCTTGCCCCAGATTCCGATTCGGCGTACCTCGCTCGCGCCGCATTTCTTCGGAGCCAGGGACAGGTCCAAAAAGCTCTAGACGACTGCTACCAGGCGATTCGGGTCAATTCCGCCGACGCGGCCGCTTACGTATGTAGAGCGCAGTTTTACCTCTCTACGGGAGCCGCGCAGCCGGCCCTCGAGGACATTAACCGGGCCATGTTGATAGGTCACAATCCGGGCGAGACCACAGCGTTGTTGGCGTCGGCTCAAAACATGCTGCGGCCCGGCCAATCTGTCGGCTCACCCGCTCAGTTGCCTGCGGCAAACTCTGCACCCGCGCTTTCCGCGGATACCGCCGATGTTGCCCCGCTGTTGATCGCGCTTCCCGCGACAACAACAGCGGTAACCGCGACTGCGCCGGCTCCCGCCGTTGAAAAGCGAAAAACGGAGGCAACCGACTCCGCCGCGCGACGCGGCCAGCCTGCGGTTGTACGAAACGAACCACCTATTTGCCGCGATGCAAATTGCTCCTATCGCAATGGGCGCTTGTACTCCGATCAACAACGATTCGACGAAGCGCTAAGCGCCTACAGTGAAGCGCTGCGGCTGGAACCCAAGAACGCATTATTTCGAAATGCGCGTGGATATGCCTACCTGCGGCTGCACCAATATCGCGAGGCAATCGCCGACTTCAACGAAGCCCTTCGGTTGAATCCCAATTACGTCAATGCGTCCCGGAACCGCGCGGTGGCGATGGAGTCCGCCGGCATGGCCGCAAGTTCCCGCTAAGACCAAGTTGCGGAGATTGACGTACAACCACTCCCTGTGGTCGCGGCTCGGAAGCGCTTGCTGAGCCGTGACCGGAGGGAGCGGTCCCGCCCGTTGCCTTGCACGCCAACTTCTGCAACTTGGTACTAGGCGCTGCGCGCGCCCGCCCAAGGCTACGAGCTAATATGGTTTCCAGGACGGCTCGGACGTGAAAAGTGTGAGGGAACAACTCCCCCGGCACAGCCTCTAATCTTCGTTGGGAAAAAAGTCACAAAGCTGATCCCGTATTTCATGCCCCGAACATGGACTTCCGTGGTTAGCCTTGTCCTGCCGCTGACGATGTTGTCCTCCTGTCTGGTGCGGCGGCACGAGGTCGCTCCCGCGGCGGTGCGCCAGAACCGGCCGTTGCTTACCGCCACCAAGGACGAACTGATCCAACGCGTGCATGACGCTTCCGATCCCATCCAATCGTTCCTCATGAAGACCGATCTGTCGCCATCCGTTACCGATCCTTCCGACCAGGCCGTGACCGAATACGCCACCATTGGCGTCTCTGTCTTGTTCCGAAAGCCTGACGAAATCCGCGTCATCGGACAGGACCCAGTGCTCCACATGACGATTTTCGACATGGCCTCCAGCGGCAAGGAGTTTCGCGTTTACATACCCCGCAGGAACCGATTCATCGTAGGCGATAACGCGGAGCCTGGCACCTCCAAAAATAAGCTGGAGAATCTGCGGCCGGCGGCGTTCCTTACGTCTTTGATGATTTATCCGCCGAACACGGCCGACGATGTGACGCTACTCGAGAACGACACGGATCAAAGTATTCCTGTTTATGTCCTTTTGATCGTCCGGCGCGAACAGAACCAATTCACACTTAGCCGCAACATCTACTTCGACCGCTACACCATGCAGATTACTCGTCAGAAGACGTTCGATGCCTCCGGGAACGTTGTCAGCGACACAAAATATTCCAACTGGAAGCCCTACAACGGGATCCCTTTCCCTTCGGAAATCGATATTCAACGGCCTCAGGACAATTACGAGGTGGAGTTGAGCCTAAGCAGCCTGGACGTTAACACGGCTCAAGTAACATCCGAGAAGTTCATCCTCGCTCAGCCGCCCGGCACAGAACTGGACCAATTGAAGTAAACGACAATTCTGAGATCTCACGCCGCCGATGAATGGCTGGCGCCATGCTCCATTAATTGTTTCCAGACCTGCTTGAGTTCGGATTCCGCCTGAGCGAGGGACTCGCTCAGGTCTCGGCCGGGCAATTTCCCAGCTACTAACAAGAGCTTTCGTTTTTTTAGCAGGTCCATGTAGCACTGAACCCAGCCCGAGCGAGTCGTCTCCAGCTCTTGGCACTCCGGACACTTTATTTCCACGAAGCGAGCAGGTTGGTAGGTTTGGACAGGATCGGGCATAGTACCAGAGCTCACGTCACAAAGAGAAGATGCCGAACGATCGACACTAGTTTCAGAAAAATTGATTACTTCCTTTTTGGTTTAAGCAGAACCTTTGCGGCCGTGGCCAGAGGAAGAAACAACGTGTGGGACTGTCTGATAAAAGGTCAAGGCGCCGTCAGCTTCGCGAGCCTCACCGCTGGCGAGCGCCCCATCCACCGGATCGCTACTTCTCCACAATGTCTTTCTTCATCGGGCCGAGCGCTCCCAATAGATCGTTCTTTTCCTGCGCTCCCACATTAAACTTATCCAGGGCGCCCACCAAATCCTCGACTAGCGCGTTGAAGTCCGCATCCGAAATACCCATACCGGCATGCGCGGTTTTCATATCCTTGCCTTTGTATTTGCACGGCCCGCCGCTGGCTTCGCAGATCTGATCGGCCAGGTTCATTTTGAAGTGCGCTAACCTTTTTGGGTCGGATGCCGTGCTCTTGAAGAAGCCGTTGATCCGGCTGTCGGCGGCCACTCTGCCGACAAACTCGTTGACCACCGCCGTAATGGCCTTCTTACCGCCCAGCCGCTGGTACAGCGTCTTTTCGCTGGCCGCCGGCGCGGTTGTCGCTAAACCAGTTAAGGCCGCCAGAGTGAGCAACGCTTTTGAGAATGTTCTTTGCATGTTTTCCTTCCAATCTGAGCTCGAGCATTTCTGACGAGTTCGAACTAGAGTACGAGCGAAGCCGAGGATTTGGATGCTGGGACATCGTTATCCGGCGTGCAATCCAAATTGGGCCCTAGCTCGTATAATTGATGAACGCCTAAGACGCCCGATGGGCCTTCTGGACGGGCGAGCTACCGTAATGGTGCCTATTCTATTGTTCGCAGACGCTTCCGGGACCGATGCCGATCTCATCGAGCGCTTACGCCGGCGGGACCCCGAAGCGCTTGCCGACCTTTACGACCGCTACGGACGCGCGGTGTACTCGCTGATTCTGCGGGTAGTCCGGGATACTGCGATCGCTGAGGATCTGGTACAGGAAACGTTCTTGCGTGTGTGGAACCGGGTACATGGCCTGGATGGAGAAAGGGGCTCATTAGGAGCTTGGCTAATGACTGTGGCGCGCAATCGTGCCATCGATTATCTTCGATCCACAGCCGGACGCGAGAGAAATGCGCTCGAACTGGACGAAACCGATCACCCGGCGCTGTATCGCGACATAGAACCCGATATTCTGAATGCCGACAAGACACGACGTGTGAGAGCGGCCATGGAGAAGCTCTCGCCGAATCTGCGGACGGTTATGGAGCTGGCTTATTTCGAGGGGCTGTCGCAGACGGAGATGGCTGAGCGGATCGGACAGCCATTAGGAACGGTGAAGACCTGGGTGCGCACGGCATTAAAGAGCCTGCGCGCCGAATTAGGAGTGGCGGTGGCTCCATGAACTGCGAAGAACTCCAGGATCATTACGAGCTGTTTGCTATCGGCGTGGCCGAAGAGCCGGAGCGCGGCGAAATACGCGCGCACCTGAGTCGCGGATGCGAGGTGTGTATGGCGGGGGTCAAAGGGGCAATGGAAATCGTGGCGCTGGTGGGAAGCACGGCCGCTCCCGCTCAACCTCCCAAGCATCTCCGTCGCCGCATCCTGGCTTCCGTGGGCGCCGAGCGACGGACATGGGGGTGGATGCCGGTCTGGGCCACGGCGGCCGTGTTGTTGGCGCTCGTAGCTGTGTACTTCGCCAATGAGCAACGGGGGTCGGCATTGGAGGCCCTGCGGTCGGCAGAGGAAGCGCAAGGGCTGCGCGACCAGATCCGGTCCCAGACCATTGAACTCACGCGGCTCACCGAAGCTTTCGCCATCTTGAACGGTCCCGAGACGAAAGAAGCAACCTTTGGGAATTCGCAGCCGAAGCCGCCACGCGGCAAAGTCTTCGTGAATCCCGCACAAGGCGTCCTCTTAATGGCATCCAACCTGCCGCCGGCTCCGGCCGGGAAGCTATATGAGATGTGGGTGATTCCCAAAAGCGGCAAGCCGCTACCGGCGGGCCTTTTCCAATCGGAAACCAATGGCAGCGCGATGCACGTTCGGCGCGGTGCGGTCGACATCGACGCGACGGGGGCGGTGGCCGTAACGGTGGAGAATGAGCAGGGAGCGGATCAACCCACTTCCCAGCCGCTTATTGTGGCAGCCTTAGGGAATTTGCCGCCGCGTTAGCAGGGTGCGGCTGAGAAACACTGTCCACGTGTTTATAGGAACTCACCGAAACGCGACCGCGAGGGAGCCGGTTATCAGACGGTGCGCGACGGTTCCTCATCCAACCGAACATACCCCATTACCATTTGCGAGCTACAGAGTCCAACAAGAGAACGCCCGCTGCCGATCCCAGGGAAGCCGTGAGGACATAAAGCGAAAGGTGGGCATGATCCCGCGCCGTAAGTGCGACCACGAGCAGATCGTTACCAAAGGGAAAAAATAGAAACGAGGAATCCAGTATGCCGAGAATGAGTGGG
>Ga0207066_1077_pt1 | contig 25353 bp, 26 predicted proteins | sample Alteio_BWMinCont_24_FD_153490 | JGI IMG/M metagenome (GOLD analysis project Ga0207066, IMG submission 153490) | Enriched cells from forest soil in Barre Woods Harvard Forest LTER site, Petersham, Massachusetts, United States -... | ecosystem: Environmental > Terrestrial > Soil > Temperate forest >...
CGCTTCTATCAATTTTTGGCCTTCGACGAGCAGATTGGCAACGCACTCGTCCCGGTCGTCATTTGAAACTGCCGCGCCGTTCTGATGTTCAGGCGTGGTGATCGGATTTTTTTTCGCCAGCGGCGCGCGCGCAATTTGTTCCAATTCAAGGATGCGCTTTTCCAAACGATTTACCGTTCCAAACAGGCGCGCGTTCGACTGTTCCACGGCAGTGCCCGTGGCCAGCATGGGCAATATGCGACCGCCGTCCAGCGCCAGTGCCGATGACGGCGGCGCGACCAACGCGACGAGTCGTGTAACCGCGCGCCATTGCAAATAAGCCATCAACAGCATGACCACCACGCAAACCAGTCCAAAAACACCCGCCAGCAACAGCGTGAGCTGCTCGATTCTTTGCGTTGCCGCGGCATCGCTCGCGCGCTGCGTGGCGATGGTTTGTTCCAAAGTTTCGATGCGCGCGTTCATTTCGTCGGAGGTGCGCCTGGCTGCGGCCTCGGCTTCCTGACGATTATTTTCGATGGCCAGTTGCGTGGCATGAAGCTGTTCCTGAATCAGTAGATAACCGTTCGCCGCGTTTTGCACGGTTACGTCCGGCGATTGTGGCGTGGAAACCAGATTTGTTTCCGCGGCGAAAATTTGCGCGCCGAAAATAACGCAGGCGCAAACAATCAAAAAAATTGGACGAAACATGGCGTTCATAAAACTGTAGAAGCCTGAAACGCCGGTGCGCCGATGTCAAGCGCCCGACCGGCCGACTTGTTCCCAGACAACTCACTTCTTCTTCACATCAAATTCCAGGCGTGTGCGCGACCCGGTCTGCACGTTGCGGATTTCCATTTCCTGCAATTCCCACTGCCCGTTCACTTTCTTGAACGACTTCGGGTCAAACTCCTTCAGTAATTTATTTTTAAAATCGTAAGCCTCGGCGTGGACGATGCCGAGCGTCTCATTGTCAATCCACGAAACCACACGTGAATAGCCGTTCGTGGACGGATTTGGATTCGTGCTTTCCAAAACCTGACATGAACGACCGCGCTTCATGTCAGGTTTTAAAATTTTCTGTTCCGGCCAGTGGAAAAATTCTAAACCCAAATCAGCAACCCAGAAATCTGAATTGGCGAACGGAGTCATTATTTTATTCCCGCTCAAGTTCAAAAACGTCTGTATATCGGTTTTTTCCAAACGCCCATTGTGGAGAAAATACTCATTCGGTTCGCTCACACTATGGACAACAACTAAAACGACGGCGTTCGATCCAGAAGGTATTTGGTAAGTCGTTTTCCAGTTAGCAATATGCACTTCACTATAAAATAGAATTGGAACATCAGATCGGTTGCTTTTGCCATCTCGAATGTTCAGGTAGCCATTTTGGGAAAAATTTGTATTTGGCCGCTGTTCCAAAAGTTGCTGTGTAAGTTGGCGTCCTTGAATTTCCGCTTCGGACAAAGTGTTCGTCGTTTCCGCGAACGCTCCGAATGCAGTCAATAAACTTAACGCGGCCAGTGCGAATCGCCATTTCATTTCGCTTCCAACGCCAGTCGGATGGCCTCGGAAATTTGCCGGACAAAATGCACCTTGAGTTTGGAGCGCACTTCCGCCGGAGCTTCCAGCCAGTCGGATTTGTTTCCTTCCGGCAAAATAACTTCCTTGAGGCCAAAGCGCGCCGCCGCCAGAACTTTTTCCTTGATGCCGCCGACGCGCAACACGCGCCCGCGCAGGCTGATTTCGCCGGTCATCGCCACTTGCGAACGCACGCGTCGCTTTGTCAACAACGATGCCAGCGCGACCACCAGCGCCACGCCTGCGCTCGGGCCGTCTTTCGGCGTCGCGCCCGCCGGAACGTGGATGTGAACATCAAATTTGCCGTAATCGCTCAAGTCCACGTCAAGTTTTTTGGCCTGGCTGCGCAAATAACTCGCTGCCGTTTGCGCGCTTTCCTTCATGACGTCGCCGAGCGAACCGGTCAAGATCAAACTGCCGCGTCCGCGCATCCGCGTCGCCTCAATGAACAAAATTTCTCCGCCGACCGGTGTCCACGCGAGGCCGGTGGCGATGCCGTATTCGGTGATTTTTTCCGACGTTTCAGAGATGAACGGTGCGTGGCCGAGGTAACTTTCCAACTCGTCCGCATCCAGTTTGACCGTCGCCGCCGCGCCGTTCTTGGAAATGATTTTACGAGTGGCCTTGCGGGAAAGCGCGGCAATTTCGCGCTCCAACTGCCGGACGCCGGCTTCGCGCGTGTATTCGCGGATGAGTTTGCGTAATGCGCTGTCGGAAAATTTCACATCCTTGCGCGTCAGGCCATGTTCCTCGATCTGACGCGGAACGAGGTAGCGCTTTGCGATCTGCAATTTTTCGGATTCGGTGTAGCTCGGCAGTTCGATGACTTCAAGCCGGTCACGCAGCGCGGCATGAATCGGTTCGAGCCAGTTCGCAGTCGCGATGAACAATACGCGCGACAAATCGAACGGCAAATCAAGGTAATGGTCGGTGAACGTGTGATTCTGCGCCGGATCGAGGACTTCGAGCAACGCCGAGGCCGGATCGCCGCGAAAATCTGCGCCGACTTTGTCAAGTTCGTCCAAAAGAATCACGGGGTTGCGGCTTTCAACGCGCCGCAGTGTCTGGATGATGCGTCCGGGCATCGCGCCGACGTAAGTGCGCCGGTGGCCGCGGATCTCCGCTTCGTCGCGCATTCCGCCTAGTGAAATGCGCGCAAACTTGCGACCAAGCGCGTCGGCCATGCTTTTGCCGAGCGACGTTTTGCCGACGCCGGGCGGCCCGACGAGGCAAAGAATCGGGCCTTTGATTTCTTTGCGACGTTTGATGACGGCCAGAAATTCGAGCAGACGGTCTTTGACTTTCGTCAGGCCAAAATGCTGCTCGTTCAGAATTTTTTCCGCCGCCTTCAAATCCAGCTTGTCCTCGGTGGATTTTTCCCACGGCAAACTTAAAATCCAGTCGAGATAATTTCGTCCAACGGCGTATTCCGCGGCGGCGGGCGGTGTCTGTTGCAACCGCTCCAATTCCTGCTCGGCGGCTTTGCGGACTTCGGCGGGCAAAACAGCCTGCTCGATTTTTTCGCGGAGCGTTTTGGTTTCGCCAGTGCCCTGCTCGCCGTCGCCCAATTCGCGCTGGATGGCGCGCATCTGTTCGCGCAGAAAAAAATCCCGCTGGGTTTTGGCGATGGAGGAGGCGACGTCATTTTGAATTTTTGAACTTAACGTCAAGACTTCCTGCTCGCGATTGAGGAGGGGCAGAAGTTTTTGGAGACGTTCGCGGACGGAGATTGTTTCGAGCAATTTCTGCCGGTCCTGTAGGCTCAAATTGAGATTCGCGGCGATCAGATCGGCGAAATGTCCGGGATGCTCGGTGTTCAACGCGGCGATTTTGACCTGGTCCGTCAACGCGGTGGACATCTTGGCGATTTCCTCGAATTGCTTGTGGGCGTTGCGCAGCATCGCCTGTAGTTCGATGGAATCCTCGGTTTCGTCGCGCAACAGGCTGTAACTCGCGCGCAGATAGGGCGCGGGTAACGAGTATTCCTTCATGCGAATCCGCCACAGTCCTTCGACGAGCACGCGCGCGGTGCCGTCGGGAAATTTCACCATCTTGGACAGGCGTGAAACGCAGCCGACTTCGTGCAAATCCTCGGGCGACGGTTCGGCGATTTCCGGTTTGCGTTGCAGCACCGCCCCGAACAAACGATCGCCTGCCACGATGTCATCAATCAGTTTGAGGCTCGGTCCGGTCTCGACGAGCAGCGGGACGACCGCGCTGGGAAAAATCACAATGTCCGAAAGGCCGAGTATGGGCAGGCTGTCCGGCAGCGAACGCGATGAGACGCGCGGCGACTCCGTTTTTTCGGCGCCGCCGAGAATGCTGACAAATTCTGTCTCCGGCGATGTCATCGTCGCGTCTTACCGCAAGTTAAATGCCGTCGCGCCTGGAAAGATTCGCGCGCGGTCAATTTCCCTCGGCCACCAGCACCTTGGTTGTCTTGGAGTTTAACTGGAGAGCCACTGGCACGTCAATCCGCAGAAAACCATTCACATAAACCGCCTTGGCCTGGCTCAAATCGAAGCCCGGTGGCAACTCCAGCACGCTCTCGAAGGGGCCGTAATTGATTTCCATCACCAGAAAACTGCAATTTGGCGGACGGCAGCAATCGGGACGGTTTCCGGCGATGCGCAAACGATTGCCTTCAACGGTGATTTCGAGGTTTTCGCTTTTCATGCCGGGCAATTCCACCTTGACCACCAAGCCGGTGTCGGTGGCATAAACATCCGTGTTTGGCACCCAATCGCCGCTGGCCGCGCCGCCGCGTCCGCTCACCGCCGACCCGCGTGAAACAAAATGCACCGTGGAACTCACTTTGGTTATGGCCATGTTGGAAACTATAACTCAATATTTTGAACAAGCAAGCGAACGGCTCGCCACAGGTTCACGCCGCAACATAACCGCAAAATCCGTTCGCGCAAATGGATTTTCAACGTTGAACTTTCGGCGTGTGCATTTACGCTGCGCGCATGGCCAATCCATTTTGCCACAAACATCGCGTCACTTATGCCGAATGCACCGTCGGCAACCACGTTTACCACTCGCGCTATCTTGATTTGCTCGAGGCCGCTCGCGGCGAATTCATCCGCTCATTCGGCCCGACGGTTTTGCACTGGCAGGAAAACGACATGATTTTTCCCATCATCGAGGCGCGGTTGCATTACAAATTTCCCGCGCGCTACGACGATTTGCTGGCAATTGAAGTCCGGGTGACGGCCATTGAAAAAGTGCGCTTGAATTTCGGCCATCGCATTTTGAATCAAGACGGAAAATTGATTCTCGAAGCGGAAACGTTCCACGTCTGCACCGGTGTTGACGAAAAACCAAAACGCCTGCCGGAAGAACTGGCGGAAAAATTGAAGTCATTGTTAATTCAATGACTACTTTTTTGGCATTCACCGGAGGAAATATTGGGTCACGCACTCATCCTTGGCTTGGAATTCTCTTTTTATGATTGTTACAATCGTTCCAGCAATCCGGGCGAAATGGTGGGGCGAAAAAGACTGAAATTTTTATTCCAAGTTGCGTCCGCATTTTTTTTCTGCGAGAATTGAGCGTAGGCGTGAACCAGTCTTACGCAGTTCGATGCAAAATTATCCAAAACATTATTGCGGAGTCTTCGGCATTTTCGGTCACCCGAATGCCGCCGAACTGACTTACTACGGCCTTTACGCACTCCAGCATCGCGGGCAGGAAAGCGCGGGCATCGTCACCTGCCACGAGGGGAAATTTTACAAGCATCACGGCATGGGCCTCGTGCCGCAGATTTTCAACGGCGAAATTTTGCACGGACTCGTCGGCAAAACCGCCATCGGCCACACGCGCTATTCCACCACCGGCTCGTCGCAATTGAAAAATGCGCAGCCACTGACCGTTGACTGCGCGCGCGGGCAGATCGCCATCGCGCACAACGGAAATCTGACGAACGCCGCGCAACTCCGCGACGAACTGGAATCGCGCGGCTCGATTTTCCAGACCACGGTTGACAGCGAAATCATTTTGCACCTGATGGCGCAGCCGGGTTTGAACGGCGGGGAAAATCATCTTTCCCACACATTGCGCAAAATCGAGGGCGCATATTCGCTCGCCATCATGACGGAGAAGGAATTGATCGGCGCGCGCGATCCGTTCGGTTTCCGCCCGCTGTGCATCGGCAAGCTCGACGGCGCGTATGTGCTGGCCAGCGAAACCTGCGCGCTCGATTTGATCCATGCGAAATTTGTCCGCGACGTAGCGCCGGGCGAAATCGTTGTCATCAACGAAAAAGGTTTGAGCAGCTTTCAGGCATTTCCCGAGCAGACGAAACGCGCGTTCTGCATTTTTGAATACGTTTATTTCGCGCGACCCGACAGCACGATTGCCGACCGTAACGTCTATAAAGTCCGCGTCGAAATGGGACGCCAGCTTGCGCGCGAATTTCCGATCAAGGCCGACGTCGTCGTGCCCGTGCCCGACAGCGGCAACTGCGCCGCGCTCGGCTACTCGCTCGAATCCGGCATCCCGTTCGAGATGGCGTTCGTGCGGAATCATTATGTAGGACGCAGTTTTTTGCAGCCGTCGCAACTCATCCGCGACTTCGACGTGCGCGTGAAACTCAATCTCATCGCCGAACTCGTGAAAGACAAACGCGTCGTCATCGTGGATGATTCCATCGTGCGCGGCACGACCTGCAAGACGCGCGTGAAAACGCTCAAGGAAGCCGGCGCAAAGGAAGTTCACGTCCTCGTGAGCTGCCCGCCGCACATGAACCCGTGCGTCTATGGAATTGATTTTCCCGACCGCAGCAAACTGATGGCCGCGAACCATTCGCTTGAGGAAATCCGAAAATATCTCAACGCCGATTCGTTGTATTATTTGTCGCAGGACGGCTTGGTGAAAGCGACCGGCCTGCCGAAAAATTCATTTTGCATGGCGTGTTACGACGGAAATTATCCCGTGCCCTACGATCCGCTGCTCGACAAACACATCATCGAACGCCGCCGCCGCACAACGCAAACGCTGGGTGAAGCTGTCGAAAAAGACGGCGAGCAGATTAAATTGCTGCAAGTTTAAGTCGGTTTATGGACAAACTTCCGCTCTCGCCCGCGCAACTGGCGTCTTTTATTGACCACACTTTGTTGAAAGCCGACGCTACTGCCAAAGACATCGAAAAACTTTGCGGCGAGGCGCGGGAAAATAATTTTTCCAGCGTCTGCGTCAATGGTTCGTGGGTCGCCGGCGCGCATCATTTGTTGGAAGGTTCGGATGTGAAAGTTGCCAGTGTCGCCGGCTTCCCTCTCGGCGCGATGTCAAGTGACACAAAGCGTTTTGAAACCGAGGCGGCCATTGACGACGGCGCGCAGGAAGTTGATGTCGTGCTCAACATCGGCCAGCTCAAAAATGGGAATGATAAATATGTTTTGCGCGAACTGATTGAAGTGGTCGAAGCCGCTGATGAACGGACAGTGAAGGTAATTTTAGAAACCTGCCTGCTGACCGATGAAGAAAAAATCCGCGCCTGCCGGATCGTCGTCGAAAGCGGAGCGCATTTTGTCAAAACGTCCACCGGCTTCGGCGCGAGTGGCGCAACCATCGCGGACGTGAAATTGATGCGCGCAACGGTCGGCCCGAAATTCGGCGTCAAGGCTTCCGGCGGCATCCGCGACACGAAAACGGCTTTGGCCATGATCGAGGCCGGCGCGACACGCATCGGAATTTCAGCGGGCGTCGCCATCGTGAAAAGACTTGCGGAAGACAAACCAAATTTTTATTGAATAGAAACCTTTATGCAAAAAATCATCGGCGTCATCTCCCTGGTCATCGGTATTCTGCTGTTGGCGTGGGGGCACAACATCGCAAAATCGGTTGATTCACAGGTTAAACAACTTTTCACCGGTGCGCCCACGGATCGGGCGGCGTATTTTTATATTGCAGGCGCAGCGCTTGGATTATTCGGCCTGTTCCAGATTTTCTGGCCGGCGAAATCGAAATAATTTTAATTTCCCGAAACTTCCTGCGGCCCTTTGCCGCCGTTCAGCAAAAAGAGAACTGCCATGCGGACGGCGAGGCCGTTCGTGACCTGCTCCAGAATCAGCGAACGCGAGCAATCAGCAATTTCACTGTCAATCTCCACACCGCGATTGATCGGGCCGGGATGCATGATGAGCGCGTCAGGTTTTGTTTTCGCAAGCCGCGCCTTGTTGAGACCGAAAAGATTCGTGTATTCGCCGATGCTCGGAAACATCGTCTTGCGCTGGCGCTCGTGCTGAATGCGGAGCAAATGAATGATGTCCGCGTCGCGAATCGCCTCGTCAACATTGTGCGTCACGCGGCAACCCATCTGTTCAAAAGTTTTTGGAACGAGCGTTGAAGGCCCGCAAAGCGTCACGCGTGCGCCAAGTTTCGTCAGCGCCCAGATGTTCGAGCGCGCGACGCGGCTGTAAAGGATGTCGCCGAGAATCGTGACGTTCAGCCCGGCAATTTTTTCTTTGTGTTCACGGATGGTGAACGCGTCGAGCAACGCCTGCGTGGGATGCTCATGCGCGCCATCGCCGGCGTTGATGATGCTGGCGTTCACAACGCGCGACAAAAAATGCGGCGCACCCGACGCGCTGTGCCGGATGACAATAAAATCAGCATTCAACGCTTCGAGATTTTTCGCAGTGTCCTTGAGCGTCTCGCCTTTTTTGAAAGACGAGGCCTCGGCGGAAAAATTCACGATGTCGGCGGTCAACCGTTGCGCAGCCAGTTCAAAACTGATGCGCGTGCGCGTGGAAGGCTCAATGAACAGGTTCACAACCGTCTTGCCGCGCAACGCGGGAACTTTTTTGATCGCCCGCTCGCCCACCGCCTTGAATGCGCGCGCCGTATCGAGCACGGTGACGATTTCGTCCGCCGTGAGCGATTCGATGTCGAGCAAATGTTTTTTGTTCCACGACATGTTTTTTTTCAGTCACGAAAAAGCGCGAAAAGAATTTCACGATTTTTCATTTCAATTTCTTTGCGCGTCCTGCGTATTTTTACGGCCATTATTTTTTTCCAAAACCACTTCGTCTTTTTCGCCAAGCCGCACATGAATTTTTTCATTCGCCGCCGTCGGCACATTTTTGCCGACGAAATCGGCCTTGATAGGCAAATCGCGATGGCCGCGGTCAATCAGCACCGCGAGCTGGATTTTCTTCGGCCGGCCGAAATCATTCAGTGCGTCGAGCGCCGCGCGAATCGTGCGCCCGCTGAACAGCACGTCATCCACGAGTACGACGGTTTTGCCGTTCACGTCAAACGGCATGACGGTGGGATGGATTTTCGGTGCGGCGCGGCGATCCAAATCGTCGCGGTGCATGGAAACGTCGAGGCTGCCGGTCGGCACGGCGTGCTTCCAGATTTCAGCGAGAATTTTTCCGAGCCGCTGTGCGAGCGGCACACCACCTTCGGGAATCCCGACCAGCACGACTTCGGCAAAATTTTCATTGCGCTCGGCAATCTCGTGCGCGATGCGCGTGAGTGCGCGGCCAATCGCAGAGGCGTCGAGAATGACGTTGGATTCAGGCATAAAAAAATCGCGAACCACTCCGCCGGGCGGAGCCGATTCGCGTTGCACATTTGGCATTCATAATTTCCTTCGCGACCTCGCAGGGTGGCGTTAAAGGAACAAATTCTGTCAGTTCAATTTGTGGCGGCGGCCTGGCGGTTTCTGCGCCAGCTTGAGCGGTGCTTGATGATCCAATCCGTCAGCGCCTGCTCGAAGCCGATGTCGCGCCCAGCCTTCTCCGACTCAATCCACTTGTGCCGGAGGATTTCCTCGCGTTCCGCCTGAAACTCGCGGTAAAGCGAGGAATTCTTCAGCAAATCGTTCGCCGACGATGATTCTTTAACAGCGTTCGACATAAATAAAGCACTCAAGCCTGTGACGCAAAAGTTAAACTTTCCAAACAAAATTGCAACAGAAATCTGGACCGCAGGAAAACCCGGAAAACGCCGATGAATAAAGAATTTAAAACAAGTCCCGCAACATTTCCGCGATTTGAATGAACGCCTTGCCCGCCGCATGATTCGGCGTTGAAACCACAATCGGCATTCCGCGGTCGCCGCCTTCGCGGATTTCGGTGAAGATCGGCACTTCGCCAAGAAACGGAACATCCTGCCGCGTGGCTTCCTCCTTGCCACCGCCGTGACCGAAAATTTCCACGCGCTCGCCGTTCGGCGCGGTGAAGTAGCTCATGTTTTCCACGATGCCGAGGATCGGCACGTTCACTTTTCTGAACATCGCGATGCCTTTGCGCACGACGCCGAGAGACGCCTCCTGTGGCGTGCTGATGATGACACCGCCATCGAGCGGCACGGTCTGGCAGAGCGAAAGCTGGGCGTCGCCCGTGCCCGGCGGTAAATCCACGAGCAGAAAATCCAGATCGCCCCACTCGACGGCGAGGAGAAATTGCTGGATGGTTTTTGTGATCATCGGCCCGCGCCAGATGACCGGCTGGTCGTCATTCAGCAAAAGCCCGATGCTCATCACTTTCACGCCGTGATTGGACGGTGGAACGAGCCGCTCGGCTTCGTTGACGGTCGGTTTTTCGTGAACGCCCATCATCAACGGAATGCTCGGCCCATAGATATCGCAATCCAACAAGCCGACTTTCGCGCCGAGATGCGCCAGCGCACAGGCAAGGTTCGCAGAACAAGTGGATTTGCCGACGCCGCCCTTGCCGCTGGCGATGGCAACAATTCGCTTCACGCCGGAAACTTTATTTTGATTCGCAAATGGGCTGGTTCCACCAGCCGGCTGGCCGGCAACAGGTTGACGCACTTCAACGTGAACATAATTCACGCCGGGTAAATTTTTTAAAACGCGTTCGCTTTCGGTTTTGATTTGCTGCGCGGCTTCGGGATTCGGCGAGGTCAATTGCATCGTCACACTCACCGCACCGTTCGCGGCGGAAATTTCTTTGACGAGTCCGAACGAAACGATGTCGCGCGAATAGCCGGGGTATTTGACGGCCTTCAGAGCGCCCAGAACCGTGTCTTGCGAAAGCATTAGGAAGACAAAATGCCAGCTTCGCATCCGAAAACAAGCGCGCTCCAGACTTGCGCGGGATTCGGTTGCATGGAAAACTGTTTGTTCGATAGAAAGTTGACTATGACGCAAAAAAATTCAGGCAGCGCGGTAGAACCAATCGTGAAGCAATTCAACCCCGTGGAATCGGCGGTGCAGCCGAAATGGCTGTTGCCCGTGCGCAAGGCCGGCATCGCCAGCTTTGCCGACCAGGGCTTTCCGACGCTGCACGACGAGGACTGGCGTTTCACGAACGTTGCGCCCATCGCACAACTGCCGTTCCAGCTTGCGCGCGAAGTTTCGGTTAACGGCGCGGAAACCAAGGCGCTGGACGCAGCGGCGTTCACGAAACTGCCCGGCCATCGCCTCGTGTTCGTGAACGGATTTTTCTCCGCAAAACTTTCCAGCATCAAGCCGGTTGCCAACGGCGTGCGGATTGAAAATCTTTCCGCCGCGCTTGCAAAAGATTCTGCGATCATCGAAAAACATCTTGGCAAATATGCGCACACGGCGAACAACACTTTTGCCGCGCTGAATCAGGCGTTTTTCACCGATGGCGCGTATATTTTTGTTCCCGATGGCGTCGCCGTCGCCGAGCCGGTGCAGTTGATTTACATTTCGTCCGCTAAAAATTCTGGCGAAGTGATTCTTCCGCGCAACCTCGTGATTGCCGGGGCGAACAGCAAATTGACGGTCGTGGAAAGTTACATCAGCACCGGCAACGTCGCGTATTTCACGAACGCGGTGACGGAAATTCTCGCGGGCGACAACGCCGCCATCGAACACGTCAAACTTCAGGATGAAGCGATGGACGCGTTCCATATCGCGACGATTGCGGGCGAATTTGGCCGCGCGAGCAATGTGACCGTCCATTCGTTCGCGCTCGGCGCAAAACTTTCGCGCACCAATATCCGCACGAAACTCGCTGGCGAAGGTCTTGAATGTATTCTCAACGGTCTTTATCTCACGCGCGGCGAACAATTGGCCGATCATCACATGATTGTCGAGCACGCGCAGCCGCATTGCGCGAGCCACGAGTATTTCAACGGCATTCTCGACGACAAATCGAAGGGCGTTTTCCACGGACGCATTTACGTTCATCCCGTCGCGCAAAAGACCGATGCGAAGCAGACAAACAAAAATCTTCTGCTCTCAGACGACGCAACCGCCGACACGAAACCGCAACTGGAAATTTATGCCGACGATGTGAAATGCACGCACGGCGCGACCATCGGCCAGTTGAACGATGAAAGCATTTTTTATTTGCGCGCCCGCGGCATCGGCAGGGATATGGCTCGGCAGATGTTAATCCACGCCTTCGCCGGCGAAATCATCAACCGCGTGAAGTGCGAACCCGCGCGCGAGGAATTGGACAAGCTTGTGTGGGACCGGCTGGAGGCGCTGCACATCACGGAGAAGAAATAATTCCATGTTTGAAGACCTGAACGACCTTTATCAGCAGGTCATTCTTGACCATTGCAAGAAGCCGCGGAATTTCCACGAGATGCCGCAGGCGACATGCTCCGCGCAAGGGCGTAATCCGATTTGTGGCGATCAGTTGCAACTTTTTCTCGCATTGGACGGCGAGAAAATCAAGGACATCAGTTTTGTCGGCTCGGGCTGCTGCATTTCCAAGGCGTCGGCGTCGCTGCTCACGGAATTTGCGAAGGACAAAACGAAAGCGGACGTGGAAACAATGTTCGGCCAGGTCCACGAAATGGTCACGACCGGCAAAGTGAATGGTGACGTTGGAAAACTTGCCGTGTTCGCAGGCGTTCACAAATATCCGGCGCGCGTGAAATGTGCGATTCTCTCGTGGCATGCGGTGATGGCCGCGTTGAAAGGCGAAAGCAAGCCGGTGAGCACGGAAAATGAACAGACCTGATTGATTTCACGCGCATTTGCAGCGATGATGTTAAGCAGTTAAATTAAATTCGTTATCATGAATCCCAATGAAGCAAAAATTTTGACGCGCGACGTGGAAGCCTCGGTCGTGCCTGTCGGCACGAAGGTCACGCTGCAAAAGGGCGGCCAGGCCTACGTGACGCAATCGCTCGGCGGCGCGTTCACCGTCATCGTCAACGGCAATATGTTCCGCATTGATGGCAAGGACGCCGATGCGCTCGGGCTGGAAATCAAATCCGCGCCCGCCACGGCCATTTCTGGTTCAATCTCCGGCCCGGTCTCGCAGGAGCAATTGGAAAAGCAAATCTGGGACGCGCTCAAGACGTGCTACGACCCGGAGATTCCCGTCAACATCGTTGACCTCGGTTTGATTTATGATTGTCACCTCACGCCCGCCGGCGAAAACAATTTCAAGGCCGACGTGAAAATGACTTTGACCGCGCCCGGCTGCGGCATGGGTCCGGTGCTCGCGCAGGATGTGCAAAACAAATTGCTCTCGCTCGAACCGATTGACGAGGCGAACGTCGAGCTTGTCTGGGACCCGCCGTGGAATCAAGGTATGATGACCGAGGCGGCGAAACTGCAACTGGGTTTGATGTAAGACACGGATTTCACGGATTCTCACAAATTTCTTTTTTTGAATTCGTGTCAATCAGTGTAATCCGTGTCAAAAATATGAGTAATTTTCCAAACTGGTCTGTTCTGCGAAAGGATTTTCCGATCCTCGATCAGCAGGTCCACGGCAAGCCGTTGATTTATTTCGACAATGCCGCCACGTCGCAGAAACCGCGCGCGGTGATTGACGCGCTGGTGCATTATTACGAACACGACAACGCCAACGTCCATCGCGGCATCCATGAATTGAGCAATCGCTCCACCGCTGCATTTGAAGCCGCCCGTGCGCGCGCCGCGAAATTCATCAATGCCAAAAGCGCCGATGAAATTGTTTTCACGCGTGGCACGACCGAAGGCATCAATCTTGTCGCAAGTTCGTGGGGATTAAAAAATCTAAAGTCCGGCGACGTGATTCTGCTCACGGAAATGGAGCATCACAGCAATCTCGTTCCGTGGCAATTGCTCGCGCAAAAAACCGGTGCGAAAATTTCCTACGTGCCCGTCACCCGCGACGAAGGCTTGCTCGATTTGTCCAAACTCGACTCGCTGTTCACCAAGCAGGTGAAGATTTTCTCGATGGTTCACATTTCCAATTCGCTCGGCACGGTCAATCCCGTCGCCGAACTTTGCGCCCGCGCACGCAAGCTCGGCATCATCACGCTCGTGGACGGCGCGCAAAGCGCTGGGCACATGCCCGTGGACGTTCAGCAAATCGGCTGCGATTTCTTTGCGTTCTCCGGCCATAAGATTTGCGGGCCGACCGGCATCGGCGTTTTGTGGGGACGGCGGGAAATTCTCGACGCCATGCCGCCGTATCAGGGCGGCGGCGAAATGATTTTAAGCGTCAGCTACGACAAGACGGAATTCAAGCACGCGCCGTACCGGTTCGAGGCCGGCACGCCGGACATCTCCGGCCCGATTGGTCTGCACGCCGCGATGGATTATCTCGACGCCATCGGCCGCGAAAACATCTGGAAACACGATCAGGAACTGGCGAATTACGCCTGTGAAAAACTGGCCGCATTGAAAGACATCCGCCTCTTCGGCCCGAAATTAAATTCTGAAAGCCGCGCCGGCCTCGTGAGTTTTCTGCTCAAGGACGTTCACGCGCACGACGTGGTGACGCTGGCGGATCAGGCGGGCGTGGCGTTGCGGGGAGGCCATCACTGCACGCAGCCGCTCATGCACAAGCTCGGCGTGGAATCCACCGCCCGCGCGAGTTTTTATTTTTACAACACCAAGGCCGAAGTGGACCGGTTCGTGGAAGTGGTGAAGGAAATTCAGAAATTTTTCGGCAGTTAATCTCCGCTCCATTGATAGTCGTAATTTGCGGGCGGATTGTAAGCCATTGCAAACGAGAGGCCACCGTTTGGAAGAGGAGTGCTATCCCAATAAATTTTTATGTAGCTGACATGGCCATCCACGAAACTGACCATATTTTTGGCGTCGTTAAATACAAGGCTTGGCGATGGCGCATGCCACGACCAAGGTTCGATAGCCGATACTTCCACAACGAGAGCGGTTCGGGCAGGGTGTTTTATCGAACTGAACTTTATCCCAGTGAGACCGGGCAGCGAAAAATGATTTGTGATGCCATAAGTGCGCGACACATTGTCGCCACCATTAAACGCATAGCTCGAATAATCAAAAACGGGGTCATCGTGAAGGCTGCGCCGCAAATAAGTCCAAACGGTATTTGTGATAAATACATAGCTGGGGAAAAAATTATCCGCCGGGCAGGCAAACAACTTGTCTTGGGCTGAAGCCGCGCCTTTTAAACCAACATAATTTTTCATGAGTTCCTTGTAGCCTGAATAAAGCGACGCATGGTTGGTGCTGGTCGCAGCGATTTCGAGACTGGGCGTGGCATCACTGGAATCGTCAGAATATATGCGAACGCCCAAATTGATTTGTTTCAGATTGTTCAGGCAAGTCGTTCGTTGCGCACTGGCTTTGGCGCGGCTTAAAACTGGCAGGAGAAGCGCGGCGAGAATGGCGATGATTGCAATCAACACGAGCAATTCAGTTAGAGTGAAAGCACGCCTCGGATTCATGTTTTTAAGGCAACCATGATTAGAATTTTATTTCAAGTTCCTTGGTAGTGTCCTAATTTGAAATTGATTGTGCAATCTTCCGCTTCAGCAATGACCACCAACACCAAAAAACTCCGAATCCGCAGAATGGAATAAGCCCCAACCAAAGCCACAAATACGAAAAGATTTGAAATATGTGCTGTCGCAACTCTGCGTCCCCGATAATCAGAACCAACGCTGCCCCAATCCACCCAAATGTGAGAATAGCGCAGCCCAGCATGAACATCTCGGCCAAAAACTTTCTGCGCTGCAACCGGTTCAAATCTGTGGTGGACGTAAGTTTCATTTTTTATTCGCCTTAACGTCTTTGACAATTTGCACCCGCACGGCAGTTTCGGCAGAAACGACAGGCGGGATTTCCAGCACGGCAACGAATCGTGTCCGCTCGTCATTCTTGCCGTCCAAATGACTCCATGCGTAAGCGCGTTTGGCTTTCGGGTGTCCGTGTAGATCAAAAACCTCTACATCGCCTTTCCACACTGTTTCACCACGAAAGACTTCATGGACATGGACGGTTTCGTGCCATGTCGCACCGCAATTATGGAAGTGCATAATCGCTGTTTGCAACCCTGCGATATAGTTTTGGTCATTCACCACAACGTTCTACCAATTCCGTGACCGTCCACGCGCTAGATTCGACGCCAGCCGCTTGTGCGGGCGTCATGCGAATCGCGCCATGAGTTTTCACAAAGTTGTAATAGCAGAAATTCAACGCGACCGCAGCTTGAAAGTTTTCAAACTTTTTGCTGAAAGCGTTGGTCAAACGAGTCAGGCGTCGGCAGTGCATCCGAAGCGTGTGATTCTGTTTTTCAATGTGAGACGTACAAATGCGATTCACGTCCGGCATACCGGAAATTATGGCCTTTTCAGTTTTCACAACTTCCGCCGGACTGTAACGGCCAGCGGCATTTTGGGTGAGGTTGACGAATGAGTAGGTTTTCGAAATCTGGCCGTAGTCCACTTCGTTACCAAATCCGCGCTCCATTGCATCCGCATACGCTGGAAGAGAATCAGAGGAAATTTGAACGCGCTTTTGAAGGCGTCCAGCCAAATCAGAAATGAAAGCCTTCGCGTGATAGGCGTCACGTTTGCCGACGATGAAAGCGGGAATAAGTTTCGTGTCTGCATCCAAAGCGATGAACGTCCATACATCGCCGTATGCGCCAGCGCGAGCGGCATTGTTGCGCTTTGCGCCGATGAATCCCCAAATCTCGTCCACTTCGATTTGGGCGCAATTCAGTCCGCGCATTTTCTCGTCTTGAATTTTGGCGCAAGCCGTGCCGACGCGGACGCCAAGCCGCATGACCGTATCGCGGTGAATCCCCGTTATGCGCTCAATGGAGCGGATGGAATTGCCTTCGCAAAGTAGGCTGACCGCCTGCGCTTTTTGTTCAGTTTTTAGTTCGTTACTCATATTTACCTCAATTTACTATTGACTTTTGATTAAAGTAATACTATATTCATAAAGTGTCAAGAAAAATAACAAAAAAATCGCCGAATCAGGGCGGAAAACGAGATGGTGCGGGGCATCCGAAAAGCGGAATCACAAAGGTCAAAAAATGTGTTTCCGTAACCGGAACAGTTTGGCAGGATGCGCTCAAGCTGTGGAACGGCCAAGCATCAGAACTCGTTGACCGCTTGCTAAAGCGATTTGTAGCAAGAAAGGCAATGCCATGAGCGACCATATTGAAATCAAATTTACAGGAAAAGAAATCTCTCCTGAAAAATTCCTTACCGCCGTCCAGAATTTTGTAGAAATAGTTCAAGGTGTTGGGCGAAACATCACGGGAGCTGCACACCCGATTCAATGGACTATTGAGGCTGACCGTGGCAGCGCTATCATCCGCGTCCGCGCTAAAAATCGCGTCAAAGAAGCAGGTGAAACTACTGATGCTATTCGCCGTGGATTTCACTCTTTAAAGACAGGAAGCAGGGTAGTCCCAAGAGGTTTTACAGTAACAGAACTTCGCAAAACACAAGAATTGGCAGATTTGGCGGATTCTGATTTTCCAATTTCCATAAAAAACGGGAACGCACCCGAAGAATTGTCTCGTGACATTTGGCGAACGGTTGATGCCATGCTGCGGCGAGACAAATATGAAGATTTTGGTTCTATTGAAGGAAATTTACGTTCCATCACAAAAGGAAATCGCTTTGAATGTGAAATCCACGACGACCAATCTGCACGAACTGTTCATTGTTATTTCACCTCTGATGAAATTGCGGAACAGGCGTGGGCTTCTTTTATGAAAGAACGCATCGTGGCGCATGGCTTGGTTCGATATGACAAAGAAGGATGTCCGACGAGTGTAGTTGCTGATTCGATTCGTTCCTTCACAGACGAATCAGAATTGCCAACAGTTGATGATATTCAGGGCATTTTTAGGTCTTATAAATAATGAAAACTGTTTATTGGGATTCTTGTGTTTTCCATGCGCTTTTTTCAGAAGAAAAAGGGCGAGTGGATGTTTGCAGAAAAGTTATAGCTGCCGCCGAACGAGGCGAGTTGCAGATATACACATCGGCAATCACATCCGTTGAAGTGGTATGGATAAAAAACCTCGACCGGATGTCACCGGATCATGAAGAAAAAATTCAAAAGTTTTTCGAGCATAAATTCATTAGAATAATAACTTGCGACAGGGGAATATCTGCGGAAGCAAGACGTTTATTGTGGCAATATCCAAAACTCAAACCAAAGGATGCAATTCACGTTGCCAGCGCAATTTCGCAAACAGTGGATGTCATGCATACTTACGATGACGATGACCTAGTAAAACCATTGTCGGAGAAAATTGGTAATCCACCCATGCGAATTTGCCACCCAGAATATGTCGGACAGACTGCACCACCACCTCGTCCACACTCGCCGGAACTTCCGCTTTCTGCGCCAGCACAGGCCGCCCGCCGCATTCCACCGCGAGCGGAATAATTCAAATTAGGACACTACCAGTTCCTTCATCCGCTCGACAGAACAATTTTTCCGGTGCACTATGAAAGTGAAAATGGAAGACATCACTCTCCAATCACCGATGAGTGCCGTGCTAGAAAATTTTCCCGGCGCGCAGCGGGCGTTGTTCCGGCGGTATCACATCGGCGGATGCAGCAGTTGCGGGTTCAGCCCGGACGAAACGCTGGCGCAGGTTTGCGCGCGCAACGGCAATCTGGACACGGCCGAAGTGCTGGCGCACATCCAGTCAAGCCACGAGCAGGACGCGAAGGTTTTGATTTCGCCCAAAGAACTCGCCGGACTTTTGCAAAAGGACAAATCGGTGAAGCTCGTGGACGTTCGCGCGCGAGAGGAATTTGAGGCGGTGAACATCGAAGGCTCGGTTTTGCTTTCACAGGACGTGATGCGTGAACTTATGGCGAGCGGTTCAAACGCCAATCCGATTGTCGTGATTGATCACGCGGGCAAAAACGGTCTGGATGCGGCGGCGTATTTCATGGGGCACGGTTTGCAGAATGTGCGATGTCTGCGGGGCGGCATTGACGCCTGGGCGCAGGAAGTTGATCCTAAGATGCGGAGATATAAATTAGGTTAAATTTCACCGCAGAGGCACCGAGAAAAACATTTTCAACTCTGCGTCTCCGCGTCTCCGCGGTTCAAAAACTAAACATTAAACTTGAACAGCAGCACGTCGCCGTTTTTCACGACATATTCCTTGCCTTCCATCCGGTAGAGTCCCTTTTCGCGTGCAGCGGCGACGGAACCGCATTTCACCAAATCATCGTAGGCGACAGTTTCAGCCTTGATGAAGCCGCGTTCGAAATCAGAATGAATGACACCGGCGGCTTTGGGCGCAGTATCGCCGGCGTGGATCGTCCAGGCGCGGACTTCTTTTTCGCCCGCCGTGAAATACGTGCGCAAGCCGAGCAAATGATACGTCGCACGGATGAGCGCGCCGACGCCGGATTCCGCAACGCCAAGTTCCTTCAAAAATTCTTTCGCCTCGGCGTCCGACAAATCAATCAGGTCGCTCTCAATCTGCGCGCTGATGACGACGGCTTCGCAAGCGAAATGATTCTTGGTGTATTCGCGAACTTTGAGGACGTATGCATTCTGGTCGGCGGTGGCAAGGTCGGATTCCTTGACGTTGCACGCAAAAATCGTCGGCTTGTCAGTCATCAGCCAGAACAGGCGTGAGATGGCTTTGTCTTCAGGTGTGAGTTCAAGCGTAAGCGCAGGCTTGCCGGCGTTCAGGTGCGGCTCGATTTTTTTCAGGACATTTTCCTGCGCGAGCGCTTCCTTGTCGCCGCGTTTGGCGTCTTTGGCAACGCTGGCCAGCCGCTTTTGCACCGCTTCCAAATCGGAAAGCACCAATTCGGTCGTGACGGTTTCGATGTCGCGCACGGGATCAACGCTGCCGGCGACGTGATGGATGTCCGCGTCGTCAAAACAGCGCACGACCTGCACGATGGCGTCCACTTCACGGATGTGGGTCAGGAATTTGTTTCCGAGACCTTCGCCTTGAGACGCGCCTTTGACGAGGCCTGCGATGTCCACAAATTCAATTGCCGCCGGAATCACGACGTTCGTCTTCGCAATTTTTTGCAGAACATAAAGCCGTTCGTCCGGCACGGTGACGATGCCGACGTTCGGGTCAATGGTGCAAAAAGGATAGTTGGCCGCCTCGGCCTTGCGCGTGCGCGTGACGGCGTTGAACAAGGTTGATTTACCCACATTGGGCAGTCCGACGATTCCAGCTTTCAACATAAAAATTTAACCGCAAAAGGCGGGAGAATTAACCACAAAGACACGAAGGCACAAAGTTTTTGTTTTAGATTTTATGCCGCGCGAGTTGCCACGCGATGTGAATGCCGTCGAAAATCCCCAGCGCAATCAGGCACATGCCGGAAAAATGTTGCATTCGCAGCAAGGTTTTTTCGTTGAATCGTCCATGCCCGCGCGACATGCCAAAACTTAATCCGCAAAACCACGCGTTCGTGCCGAGCGCGACGCCAAGGACGCAGGCGGCTTTGGCGGCGAACGTGTCGGCGACCCAATTTTGATCCGCAAAATAGGCGTCGTGAGACATGAGATACGCGCCGATGACCAGCCACGTGGCCAGCACGCCGACGTTGCCCATGACGCGCACGAAACCGACGGCGAACGCGGAGTGCGGCTGCAATTTTTCCTCAATCCGGCCTTCAAGTCGCTCGGCCTTGGAACCGAATTGTGTCGTGGGCGCCACTTTTTTTGCCGCGAGAAATCTTGTTCCGAGAAACAAAAGAAAAACGAAGGTGAAAACCTTCATCGCGGCTTCGACCAGATGCCGATCAAAAAACGATGAAAATCCGGCGAACGCAATCGCGCAATAAATCACTTCCATCGTGGATGCGCCGAGGCCGATCAGCATCGCCCATTTGAAACCGCGTTGCGCGCCTTCGTTGATGATGGTCAGGTTGATCGGCCCGACGGGAATTGACGAAAATACAAATGCGCTGACGAAGCCGGCGAGGACTGCAATAAAAATGGATGACGAGTCGGCCATGAATTTAATTCGCGCCGTCCGGTTCGTCGTCTTCCTCTTCGATTTCACGCCGCCACGCGCGCGAGAGACTCGGCCGTACGAAACCGTAGATCAAATATGAGGTAAAAAATATCGGCAGGACGTAATAAAGAATTTTTTCGCGCAGAATCAAAATGCACCCCACAAACAACGCGCCGATGATTATCTTCAAAAAAGTCGTGGTCGAGCGCAGGCCGAGAGATTTGAAACTCGGATAACGCACGGTGCTGACCATCATCATTGACAAAAAGACCAGGACAGCCGCTATGAAATAATTCCAGTTGCCGAGGCTTTTTTCTTTTTCGTTGAAATGGATGATGAGTAGTGTCAGCGACGCAACCAAACCCGCTGCCGACGGAATTGGAAACCCGAGAAAATCCTTGTTCGCGCCGCTGTTGGGCATCGCGGCCAGGCAGTTGAACCGCGCGAGTCGGAACGCGCCGCAGAGCAAATAAATTGAAGCGATGAGCCAACTGATTTGGCGGTATTCGCCGAAAACGTCCGCGAGCACAACCCGCTGGACGAGAAACGCGGGCGCGACGCCGAAGGAAATCAAATCGGCGAGCGAATCAAATTCGCGACCGAACGGACTTTCGATGCCGCCCATGCGCGCGACGCGGCCGTCGAACAAATCAAAAATGCACGCAAGCAAAATGAAGGCGAGTGCAAGTTTGATCTGGCTGAAATAGTCGAAACTGTTCGGGTCGGCCTCGACGATTTTTGTCAACGCCACGAAGCCGCAGAACAGATTTCCCGCCGTCAGCAGGTTGGGCAGAAAATAAATTTTCAACTTTCCATCCGAATTGTCGGGCGGCGGTTTTTGAGAAACGGGTTCGTTCATTTTAGTCGAAGGAAGCAATCACGGTTTGGCCGCCAATGACTTTGTCGCCGAGCTGCACTTTGATTTTCGCGCGCTTCGACAGATAAACGTCCACGCGCGAGCCAAACTGAATCAGGCTGATGCGTTCGCCGCGCTGAACGGCGTCATTTTCCTGAATCCACGGTACAATACGGCGCGCTATCAAACCGGCGATCAAACGCACCCCGATTTTTTCGCCGCGCGGCTCGGCGCAATCAATTCCGACGTAAACATTTTCGTTGAACCGCGCGCAGTCGGTGCGCATGGCATTGAGATATTCGCCGGGTGTGTGTTTGAAATAGGCGACGCGGCCGGTCACTGGCGCGTTTTGAACGTGAATGTCGAAGACGGAAAGGAAAATGGAGATGCGCTGGCACTCGCCGCCGATGAAATTGGATTCGACCGTCGTGTCAATCACGTCCACCTTGCCGTGGCCGGGCGCGATGACGAGGTTCGCGCCGGTCGGCGTCATCGGGTCGGGATCGCGGAAAAAATAAAATGTGAACAGCGTGAAAATCAGCCACAGCCCGAATAGCACGCTGTAAAATTCCAAAATGAACGCGCCGATGTGCGCGGCGAGATATGAAACGGCGAGTAGTGCGATGATCGCGGCGGCGGCAATGCCGGCGAGTTTGACCGCGGCGATCGCGGCTTTTCCAGAGTGTTTCACAAAGACAGGATAAAATTTTTACGCGACACTTGCAATTCGGCATTTTGGGTGCAGGTTGAAAGCCGTCGCAAAATTAAATGCGACCAATTGAAACTGAAAACAAAACTGCAATTATGTCATTACACACTCCTGATCTGACGAAGTTTCCGCCACGCAGCGCGCGCGTGCGACTGGGCGGCTACGTGATTCTGCCGCGCTGTCTCGACAAAGGCCGTGCGACACTGGCCGGAAAAAATGGCGAGTATCATTTTGCCTGCCCGCTGGACCAGGGATTCCTCGAATTCGCCGGCATTGATCCTGAAGCGCTGAAAAAAGAATTAGGCAAAAGCGACACGGAAATTCTGGAATGGATTAAAGCGAACGCAAAACACAAACGCACCACGCCCGAAATTCTGGCGTGGTCGGCGTGGCAGGAACAGCGCGCGCCGGACAATCCGGATTCGCGTGAGTTTTTCAACAGCATGCACAAAAACGGCGCGCCCAAGCGCACGGACATCGCGACGTGGTTCGATGTGCTGGACATGGACGACTTCGTGACCTTCGGCGGCAAGGCGTAAATTTTTTAACCACCGAGACACAAAGGCACGAAGAAAGGATCTTCGTGCCTTTTTAAATTTCGTTTGAAAATCAGGCCGCCGACTGGGCGGTTTCGGCGACGGGCAATGCATCCACGGGAGCGGCGATTTTGCACGCTTCAATATTCTCAATACGATAACGCCGTTTTGTTTCGTGCAGTTCAAATTCCACTTCGTCGCCAATTTTATGGTTGAGCAACGCCCCGCCGACCGGCGAAAGATAGCTGATGATTCCTTTTTCCGGATCGGAATCCCACGCGCCCAGTATCGTGAACGACTCGGACTGGTTCGTTTCCAGATTCGTGGCTTGGACAATCGTGCCGATATTGACGGCATCGGTTTTCGCATTGGAGAAATCCGTGCCGCGCGCGCGCATCATCTGCGCCTCGAGTTCCTCTTTGCGGCGCATGAGGATTTTCTGCATTTCCTTCGCGGCCTTGTATTCGTGATTCTCGCGCAAATCGCCGTAGCTGCGCGCGATGGCGATTTCCTTCGAGTTCGCCGGGATTTTTTTCTGCACGAGTTCATGGTATTCGGCGCGGCGGCGTTCAAGGCTTTCCCACGAAACCTGAATCGTGCTGTCCTGTTTCGACTGTTCGCCGCTGACGAGCGATTGCACGGCGGGGTGTTTCTTGACGAGGCGCGCGAGGAGCGAACGCTTGTCCATGTCGTCGAACACGGGTGAAAGTTGCAGTGCCCGCGTCAAGTCCTTGACGACTTCGATATCGGCGGACGCGGTCAGTTCGTTGAGCAATTCATGGTCTTCCAGAATGAAATCACGCAGCCGGTTCGAGCGCTTTTCATTGAACTGATCGCGTTCCATCGCCGTGAGCATCGCGCGGAAAACTTCCGGGCCGAGAATGTCTGCGAAGGCATCGCTGCGTTCGCGCCCCAGCCAGAGCAGCAATTCGCTGCTGGCGGTGTGCTGGCGGATGAGCCGGGCGAGCGTTTCCTTGAGCAATTCCCATTTGCCCTCCTGGATGAGCAGGTTTGCAAACTCCTTGCAGAGTTTTGCGGAAACAAAATTCAGCGAGCCGCGCAAAATTTCCTGCCAGCGGTCGGGATTCGCCTGCTTGAACGATGCGAGCGCGCGATGATGTTTTGCGGCGGGAACCAATTCCAGCAGCGACCCGAATTTAACATTGTCCTGGGACCAGATTTGCGCGGCGGTGATTTCGCTGGCCGACGAAGTCAATCCGGCGGCTTCGCGTAATTCATCGCGCGCGAAAATCGCTTCAAGCGCGACGGACGGCTGGTTGCGTTGATACAAAGTGATATCCGCGTTCAACGAGACAATGATTTCATTGGCCGCCGTTTGTTTGTCGGGCAAATCCGAAATGACTTTGATCAACTCGGCCACGACCGCGACGCGCGCCTTCAAACCTTTGGCTGCGCGAAAATCCGCGAGCGTGCGGTCCTGCAACGTGGTCTCCTGTGCCTGAAAAACCACAGGCTCGGTTTTTTTCAGCGGCACGATGAAATGGCCGTCCACCTTCATTTCGCGCTTGGCCGTTTCCCACCATTTTTTCCAGTCGTCGCGAATCACGTCCGGCACGAGGGCGGCTTGAATTTGTTCCGCCGTGGCTTTTCCGCCAAAACTGTTCAACACGAGCTTGATCAAATCCAGATGATGCGCGGCCATTTGGCGGACGCTTTCGATGTCATTCGCCTTGCGCGCGAGAATGTGATCCTTGGGGATCGGTTTGAGATTTTCGGCGGCGAACGCCAGGTCCATCGTGTGTCCCGCCTTGCCCGGAAAATCAATCGTGAAGCGCGCGAATACCGTGTCCACCGTCTTGATTTTGCCGAAGCCCCAGCTGCGGTGCGTGCAGCAGCCGCCTTCCGTCAGGTGAACCAGTGGTTCGACATGCCGGCCTTCAATTTTCCCCGCCGCTGCCAGTTTTTCAAATTCTTCTCTCATAAAAAAATCGTATTTCTGTCGTCACGGATTCACTATGGCTCTATTAAACGTGGCAAACGACAAAAATCCAAGACAAATTGCAGCGCGCATTTTGAACCGGCGGCGCGGGAACGGTGAATTCGTTGAAGATCTGCTTGAAAGTGAGATGGCTGGCGCGTGGCTTTCGCCTGCCGATCGCGGACTTTGCCAGGAAATCATTTATGGCGTCGTCCGCTGGCAGGCCACGCTCGACTGGCTCATCGCGCGAAAAACCAGCGGACGCGAACAAAAATCAGCGCTGCAAAATCTGTTGCGACTCGGCCTTTACCAGATTTTCTGGCTCGACCGGATTCCCGACCACGCCGCCGTCCACGAAACCGTCGAACTCGCCAAACAAAGCGGTTTCGGTCCGCAAGCCGGATTTGTGAACGCCATTTTGCGCGGCTACTTGCGCGAAGCTGACGAAACAAAAAAACTTTTGGCCGGATTAAAAGTTTCCAACCCGGCAATCGGCTTTTCGCATCCGCAATGGCTCGTTGAAAAATGGCAAAAACGCTTCGACCAGGAACGCACGCGGCAATTGCTCGAATGGAACAACACGCCGCCAAAAACATTTGCGCGCGTCAACACCT
>Ga0207066_1078_pt1 | contig 25142 bp, 21 predicted proteins | sample Alteio_BWMinCont_24_FD_153490 | JGI IMG/M metagenome (GOLD analysis project Ga0207066, IMG submission 153490) | Enriched cells from forest soil in Barre Woods Harvard Forest LTER site, Petersham, Massachusetts, United States -... | ecosystem: Environmental > Terrestrial > Soil > Temperate forest >...
GCACTGGTCGTTTAATATGCGCGAGATCAGGAATAGCAAAGGTTCGAGCAGGCTGACGGGATGATCGAGTTCGATACGGTCTTCGTAGGTGATTTCTGGCTGAGCTATGCGGAGCGGCCGATGAATATTGCCTTTAGCGAGCCGTTGCAGGTAGACGCCGGCGGGTCCGAATCGTTCGGCGATGCCTGTTTCGGGTAATTGAGCGAGTTGATGAAGAGTGTGGATGCCCCAGGTTTCGAGTGTTTCCTGTAAGTCGCCTGGGATGGGGAGGCTGGCGACATCCAGACCGCTCATCGGCGGAGCGACGGTAAGCCCGGGAAAATTGCGCGCGGCGAGGATCGCGGCGTCTGCTGTTTCGGCTATGGCGATATGGACGCTGCCGCCTGCACGCTGGGCGATGGCTTGTCCGATCTGATGCGGAGTGCCGTAGAGGCGCTTCAGAGGGTCAATGGAAAAGACGACGGTATCGGGAGCGGTTTGCTCGAACCAAGGAGAGAAGTCTGCCGCGATTTGGGACAGATCGGCGGCTGAACCATGAATACAGGCAAACATGCTTCATCCGATCGCCCGTGCTTTGAAGTTCGCTGTGAGGGGCCGCACGGGCTTGCGCGGGACAGCTTCGAGTTCCACTTCGCGCAGCAATTCGAAACCGGGTTTGCCGATCCAGGCTGCTTTTTTGCGTTTCGTTTCGAGCATCAGAGAAGCACAGGATTTCGCGAGCGATTGCTTTTCGACTAGCGCCAGAATAGTGGGGGTGTTTTCGATGGCGCGGCGGAACCGGTACCAATAAGAGATGGGGATGCCATTTGCGATACGTGGGGACACGTTACAGAGGTCGAGCACGACGACGCCGAAACCGCCGGCATGCAGGAGATAGTCGGCTGCTTTGAGCGCGTGACCGGCGTTATGGCCACAGCGGATCCAGACAAGCTGCGACAGAGCTACGCCGGCTGCGGCGGCGGATACAGGATCGAACGAGTCGTCAGTATCTACATAAGCGCAAATCTCAAGTTTGGCGGTGGCTGCGGACAGCAAGGAATGGATGAGGGTTGTGCGGCCAGAGCTTTCTGGACCAAGGATTTCTGAGATTGAGCCGCGAGGGAAGCCATCGATTAGAGCATCGAGTGGGGCGAGGCCTGTGGGGAGCGCATCGTGGAGTCGAGCGTTCGGGCGGAATCCGAACGTAGTGGTGAGGGCGGCGGTTGGGTCCATGCAAATTCGCCTTTTCTTCGCCAGTCATATTTTGCCCCGAGGGAGGGGGAGTTGTCAAGGTGGAGTTGTTTGGGAAAGGCAGTGTTCAGGGCGTTGGGCTTTTGGGTTCGTTTGGTAATTTTTGTTTTGTGAACCCGTCATCGCTCGGAATCGAATCAAGAAGCTACCTTGCTGGGAGTGTAACGCAGAGGTACAGTTTTAGATGTGTTTTTGGAGGAAAGTCGCTGAGTTGAAAAGAATTATGAATACTGAATGAATGGCATCCTACGGTTTGCCTTCAAAGGCATTCAGGATTTCATCGGGTAGCGTATCGACAAACTTCTTGGAGATCTTGAAACGACCCTTCGCCAGTCCGATGGGCCGCTTGGTCATTCTTGCTTGCGGCAGAGGACGTGTTTTGGCGGCTGGCGTGTTTCGTTTCCGGATCATAGTCAATTATCGCTTTTCCATCAGCCGGGCGGCCAGCTGGGAGCTTTGTTCGATGTACTGGGCTAGCGCCGGGTTGGCGGAGGTCAGGGCGCGCAATTGTTTGGGGAGTTCCTGCAAGGTGGGATAGGCGTGACGGCCGCCTTTGATGAAAGCGCGGAGGGTTTTAGTCAATTGGCGATCGAGGATAGTCGCCGAGAAGGCAGACGGGATGCCGGCGTGGCGCAGACATTCGGAGGCGGCAAGGAGCAGGGTAAACAGCAACGTGCCGGTGGTGGTCAGCGCGGCGAGGTAGAACGGTTTGAGCGGCCGTTCGATATCTATCACGCGTCTTTCCCGATCCTCTACCAAGGAGCGGGCTTCGCGTATGGCAAGCCTGTCGCCTTCGACGAGGTAGCGGGTTTCTTCGAATCCGGGGATGGGGCTGATAGAGCCAATCGCTGCCCCGCGAGTGGAGAGCTCGCAAAGTTCGGCGCTGTCGAGCCAAGTGCTGCACAGCACCACGGCCTTGCCGCGCCATTGAATCTCCGACGAGAGCAGTTCGGCGACTATTTTGGGGAGCGTCTCGCCGGGCACGCATACCAGGATCAGGCCGCAGGGGTCGAGCTCGGCGTAATCCTTGACGGGATGGCCGGCAGCCAGGATATTGGCAATCCTCGAAGCCAGCCGGTAATTCTGCGACTTTACCGGACCCAACCGGCCGGACAGCCAACGGAACCGCGATAGCGGCGAGTCGGTAAGATTACCTGACGCTATCAGACCCACCGACGTGGATTTCTTCATCAATTCCGAAAGATTTTAGCACTTTAATGCGATCGCGTAGTTGGGCGGCTTTTTCAAATTCGAATTTTTTAGCGGCGTCGCGCATATTTTCTTCGAGTGCGGCGATGAATTTCTCGCGTTGCTCCGCCGTCATTTCTTCGGCGGGATCTTCCGGTTCGAGTGGCACGGTGACGTAATCGCCCTCGGCGATCGCCACCAGGCTCATATCAATCGGCTTGATGATGGACTGCGGCGTGATGTCGTTTTCCTCGTTGTATTGCTCCTGAATAGCTCGGCGGCGGTTGGTTTCGTCGATGGCGCGGCGCATACTGTCGGTGTAGACGTCGGCATAAAAGATCGCCTTGCCGTTGAGGTGGCGTGCTGCTCTGCCCAGGGTCTGAATCAGCGATCCCGACGACCGCAGGAAACCTTCTTTGTCGGCATCGAGAATTGCGACGAGCGACACTTCGGGCAGATCCAGACCTTCGCGCAGAAGGTTGATGCCGACCAGCACGTCGATTTCACCGCGGCGCAGGTCGCGCAGGATTTTCATTCGATCCAGGGCGCCAATTTCGGAATGCAGATAAGCGCAGCGCACTCCTACTTCGGTGTAATACTCGGACAAATCCTCGGCCATGCGCTTGGTCAGAGTGGTGACCAGGACGCGTTCGTTTTGTTCCACCCGCTCGCGGATTTGGTGCAGCAGGTCGTCGACTTGGCCTTTTATGGGACGCACTTCGATTTGCGGATCCACCAGGCCGGTGGGCCGGATGATCTGTTCAACCACGACGCCAGCGGACTTAGTGAGCTCATAGGGTCCGGGCGTCGCCGAGACATAGAGCACCTGGTTCACGCGGTTTTCGAACTCCTGAAAGGTGAGGGGCCGGTTGTCGAGGGCGCTGGGCAGCCGGAAGCCGTAATTCACCAGGACTTGTTTGCGCGAACGGTCGCCATGATACATGCCCTGTATTTGCGGCATGGTCTGGTGGCTTTCGTCGATGAAGAACAGGTGATCGTGGGGCAGATAATCGAGCAGGGTGGGCGGCGCTTCGCCAGGAAGACGGCCGGAAAAATGGCGCGAGTAGTTTTCGATTCCGTGGCAGTATCCAATCTGCCGGATCATTTCCAGATCGAACATGGTGCGCTGGTAGAGCCGCTGCGCCTCGACAAGCTTGCCACCTTTTTCCAGTTCTTTCTGCCACCACTCGAGTTCCTGCTCGATGCTGTGGAGCGCCTGTTCGCGAGTTTCAGGCGTCATGACGTAATGCGTTTTAGGGTAGATGGGCAAGCGAAGGTAAGTCTGGCGCACTTGGCCGAGCAGCGGATCGATCTGGCTGAGGGAGTCGATTTGGTCGCCCCACAGCTCGATGCGATAGGCGTAGTCGTCGTAGGTGGGAAAGACTTCGATCACGTCGCCGCGAACGCGAAAGGTCCCGCGCTGAAAATTGTTGTCGTTGCGCTCGTACAGGATTTCGACCAGGCGCGAGAGGATCTGCTGGCGCGAGATCTTCTGGCCTTTCTCCAGCATGAGAAGCATTCCGTAGTACGCTTCGGGTGAACCCAGACCGTATATGCAACTGACGCTGGCGACGATCACGCAATCCCGGCGCTCGAATAGCGAGCGCGTCGCGGAGAGGCGCAGCTTGTCGAGCTCGTCGTTGATGGTGGCTTCTTTTTCGATATAGACGTCGCCGGCCGGCATATAGGCTTCCGGCTGATAGTAGTCGTAGTAGCTGACAAAATATTCGACTGCGTTGGAGGGGAAGAACGTTTTGAACTCATGGTAGAGCTGGGCGGCTAAGGTTTTGTTATGCGCCAGGACCAAAGCCGGCCGGCCCGTTTTTTCGATGACTTGGGCCATGGTGTAGGTTTTGCCGGAGCCGGTGACTCCGAGCAGGACCTGGTGTTTTTCACCGTCGAGCACACCACGGAAGAGCTGATCGATGGCCGTGGCCTGATCGCCGCGCGGGCGGTAATCGACCGCTAAATGGAAACCCATACATCTTCAGGATAGCGGGCGTGGAACCTCGGATGTTGGGCTGTGGCGCGAACTACTTTTCGGCCTTCTCGGATTCTTTTTTCGGCGCGAACTGGCTGGAGAGCCGCTGGGCTTGCGTGATTTGGGCTGGCTTCAGCTTTTTAGCGATTAACTCGCGCTGTGACAAACAGCCGGCGTTGCCCTTGGCGGCGCATATGTTCATCCACTTATACGCTTCCACATAGTCGCGCTTTACGCCTTTTCCGGCGCCGTACATGGCTCCCAGATCGTGCTGGGCCTCGGTATAGTCTTGATCCGCGGATCGCTTGAACCACTTCACGGCTTCACCGTAGTCGAGCGCAACGCCATGGCCATCGAGATACAAGAGCCCGAGATTGTACTGCGTGGGAGCGTCGCCCTCCTCAGCGAGCGGACGCCATTCTCTGGCGGCGGTGACGTAGTCCCCTTTCTGGTAGGCGGTGAGGCCGGTGGCGAAGTCGCCTGCAACGGCAATTGTCGAAAGGCAAACAGCAAGGCCCAATAAATACGAGAGGCTGCGCATGGAGAATCCTCCTAGGAGTATTGAAGCACATGCAGTTGGTTTTGTTTCGCCTGCAGCCTGCTCCTCAGAGTCGCGGCCGGGTTAACTATCGGAAAGGAAACGCGTTATTTTCTTCCAGGAACAAGTCGAGCCGGTCGAGGGTTTGTTCCCCGACCGGTCAGCCGTGGATTTGCTGAGCGGATCTAAGAACTACTGCTGCCGCATTAGGACGAGGATCAAAACCATCGATTGGCGTATCAGACCTTTTGCGAATCGTGCGCCGATGAGATGTATTCTCCAATTTCCAGACCGACAGCGGTTCCGAGTTCTCTTCCAGGTCTTGCGAGCAGACTGTAATTCGGCGGCCATTCCATAGCACGACCGTTGCACCTATTGTCTCAGGCCCATCGGCCATTTGAACGATAGCGCCCGCGGGGATCTTAACAATCGCTTTGTGAAATCGCGCGGGAATTCCTGAAATAGGCTGGTGGAGTCTGCGTAATGGCATGCTCGTTATTAGGCAAACCGCTTGCCAAATCGAATCCATAGTCCTTTCCACATGCTAGGGGGGCAGATGGAGCAGCGCTTCCGGGCCGTTCCACCCATTATTGGGTGAGAAGTTAAGCCAATTCCCACAGAGAAGGCTAGGGATTAAACAAAACGGGACTTATTGTTTCTTACGATTTATCGATCGGATATAAACAGTGCTGCTATTGGCACCGAAAATGCCTGACGACCGAGCATGGATCTACAAGCCCTGCCGCAGGGCGCCGCTCAAGATCATCCCCCCGATCGAGCACTCACACGCTACGTCGCCAATGAAATGGGGCCGGTGCGCAAAAAGAAACTGAGCGAACACCTCCAACAATGCTCTGAATGCCGTAATCGGGTAGGAAAAATACGCGAGTTCGCGCGGCGCTTCAGAGATTTCGAGCGGGTGGCCATTATGCACGCCGCCATGCCGCCTTGTTCGAGGGAAAGCGCTGGTTCGGTTTAACAAGGACAGAAAACACGATAAACTATGCCGAAGGATCAAAGGCAAGAGAGTCTGTGAAAACTGCTTACAGAACTTAAGATTGCTGTCCAGCATTCGTTGTCCGCCGATGACGTGATGGCGGCTACGGCCGCAATAGAGCAAACTGGACATCGGGTAAACATTGCCCTAGAAGTCACTCTTTGGGACGGAAACGAAGGATGCGCCGATGCGGCAGAAGGCAAAGAGTTTGAGTTCACACCTGCCGACGCCCTATTTCTTCAGGCGCTCCACATAGCTGCGTAAACTGCGAGGCGTCGGCGCAGAGGGACCAAGGTCAAAGCAGGAAACGCGTTGTTTCTTCCAGGAACAAGTCGAGCCGGTCGTGATGTACCCAGTGTCCAGCGCCCGGAACTTTGACGACACGCGGATGTTTGATCGCGGCGGCGCGTGGGTCGGTTTCCGGGTCGGGCATGCGGCTCTCGGTACCCCAAAACAACAAAACCGGACAAGCGATTTGACTGAAGATAGCGCGGAAATCATCGATGTTGTGTCCGTAGGGCGGGAGAATACGGACGTAATTGTCAAATTTCCAAACCAAGGAACCGTCGGGATTCCAATTGGTACCGTGTACCGTGAGATGACGGGCGACCTCGTCGCTGAGATGTGGATTGGCCTCCTTCATGCGGCTGACGGCTGCTGTGAGGTTGGGATAAGTCCGCGCTTCACGATGCTCGGCTTGGCGGACGCCTTCCATCCAAGTGCGGGTTCGTTCCGGAGCGGGGTGATGAACGCGGTGCGAAACGGGGAGTCCCAGACCTTCGATGGAGACTACTTTTCGAACGCGATCGGGGTAGATTCCGGAATAAAGCAGAGTGAGAATACCGCCGAGGGAATGGCCGATCAGGTAAATGGGAAAGTTCCCGATGACGTCGGCCAGGGCTGAGAGATCGAGCGTATATTCCGCGATGCTGTACATGGCTCCCGGCGCCCAGGCGCTGTTGCCGTGGCCGCGGAGGTCGACCGCATAAACGTGGAAGTGTTCGCGTAGGGCGCGAGCCACCCAGTCCCAATTGCGCGCGTGATCCAGGCCCCCGTGGACCAGCACCAGTGCGGGCTTGCCGTTTTGGCCCCAGTCCCAGAAGTGCAGTTTGAGGCGATGGGAAAAGTAATAGTGAGAGACGGGCTCCAACTCCCTATTGTAAGAGGGCGACGTACTTTATACAGCTATGAATGCTTGTGCTACGGTCTGGAGAAAACCGCTTGCTCGCGAACCTCGGCGTGGTGGCGCACGTCAACGCCTTTGATGAGGAACAGAACGTCTTCCGCGATGTTGGTAGCGTGATCGGCGATGCGCTCGAGGTTATGCGCGATGAACATCAGGTCCACGGCACGCGGGATGGTGGTGCTTTGTTCCTGCATGAAGGACGTGAGTTCCTTATACACGGCGTCGCGAAGCCGATCGACCTCGTCATCGGAGACAAGCACGCTGCGCGCCAGAGCTTCATCGCGCTTTACCATGGCATCCAAGCTCTTGCGAACCATGTCCTCGGCTAAGCTCGCCATCTTGGGGATATCGATCAAGGGCCTAACGGCTGGTTCCCGCATGAGGGAGATGGCGCGCTCGGTGATGTTGACGGCAAGGTCGCCCATGCGCTCCAGGTCGCCATTCATCTTGATGACGGCGGTGAGAAATCGCATATCGCGCGCCATGGGCTGGTACAGCGCCAGCAAACGTGTGGCGAACTCGTCAATCTCGATATCCTTCTGATTGATGAGCGCCTCTTTCCAGAGCACCTCTTTGGCTGCTTGTTCATCGCGTTGCACGAGGGCGATAACGCTTTGATGAATGGCCGATTCCACCAGACCCGCCATTTCCAGCAGACGGCTCTGTAATTCGTCGAGTTCTTCTCTAAAGTGAATCACGGTAACTCCTCTGGCCACTGCGGTCCCGCCGTATAAAGTCCGCTCCCTCGGCTCGCGGCTCGGTAACGTCTTGATTGTATCGAGCCGCGCACGTTAGTAAGCGGGCTCTTAGCCGAAACGTCCGGTGATGTAGTCTTCGGTCTCCTTGCGCGCCGGCCGCTTAAAGATAACTTCGGTCTTATCGAATTCGATCAGCTTCCCCAGCAGGAAGAAACCTGTAAACTCCGCCACGCGCGCGGCCTGCTGCATATTATGCGTCACGATTACTTGCGTGCATTGATCCTTTAACGTGAACAGTAAGTCTTCTATTTTGGCGGTGGCGATAGGATCGAGCGCCGAGCAGGGCTCGTCCAGCAGGAGCACTTCGGGGTCTACCGCCAGCGCCCGAGCTATACAGAGGCGTTGTTGCTGGCCGCCGGACAGCCCGTATGCAGACTGGTGCAGTTTGTCCTTGACTTCATCCCAGAGCGCCGCGCGCCTCAAACTGTGCTCGACGATTTCCGCCAGCGGTCTGTGCCCGGCCAAGCCATTCACTTTGACGCCATATGCGATGTTGTCGAAGATGGACTTGGGAAACGGATTGGGGCGCTGAAACACCATGCCCACGCGGCGGCGCAGATTGGTCACGTCCAGTTCGAGAACGTCTTGGCCATCCAGCAGCACTTGGCCTTCGTAGCGGGCGGTCTTGATGGTCTCGTTGATCCGATTCAGGGTTCGCAAGAACGTGGACTTGCCGCAGCCGGAAGGGCCGATCAAGGCGGTGATTCGCTTCTCGGGAATCTCCAGGTTGATTCCATGCAGAGCGTGAAAGTCGCCGTAGAAGAAGTCTAGGTTGACCGCTTTCAGTTTGGTGGTCGCTACTCCGGTTTCGGGTTGGCTGGGTGGCGGCGTCGGCGTCATCGGTTCGCTCAATCTGGCGGATTCAGGTATCGCTCCCATAAGACAAGCTTATCCCCTTTGAGTGGCGGCTCCTCTGGAAAGAACCCAGCGGGCCGCGAGATTCGCGATCAATACCAGGCCGAGAAGCACCGTTCCAGCCGCCCAAGCTTGGCGGTGCCAATCGTCATAAGGAGAGATGGCATGGGTGAAAATCATGACCGGAAGCGAGGCTGTGGGCTCGCCCAATTTATTGGCCCAGAACTGATTATTGAGACTTGTAAAAAGAAGCGGCGCCGTCTCTCCCGCGACGCGTGCTACACCGAGAATCATACCGGTGAGTATCCCTTGCTTGGCGGCGGGAACGATCACGGTGAGAATGGTGCGTGTTTTGCTGGCGCCCAAGGCGAGCGAACCCTCGCGAAGCGAATCGGGTACGCCACGCAGAAACTGCTCGGTGGCCCGCAGGCCGATCGGGATCATCATCAGGCTGAGGGCAAAGCCGCCGGCCCACGCCGAAAAATGACGCATCGGGACCACGATCACGGTCCAGGCGACAATCCCTATGACGATGGACGGTACACCATTCAACAGGTCCGCCGTGTAGCGGATCAGCATGGGGATGCTCTTGCCTCCGAATTCGGCCAGGTAAATACCGCCCAGGAACCCGACTGGAATGCCGATGACCATGGAGATGAGGATCAGGACCAAGCTGCCGACAATTGCGTTGGCCATTCCGCCGCCGACTTCACCGGGCGACAACGGCAGTTTGGTAAAGAAATTCCAGTCCACGGATCGCCAGCCATTGTAAACCAGAAAACCCAGAATGAGAAAGAGCACCGAAACCGTGAGGAAGGTGCACACCCCCGTGAGGGTCAGCATGATGTTGTTCACCGTATTTCTGCGGGCGCGGCGATCCGGCATTCCTATTTTGACCCTTTCTTGGTGGTAGCGATGATCAGCAATTGAGCGGACGCGTTGAGGATCATGGTGAGAACAAACAACACCAGTCCGAGCTCGACGAGCGCGCTCAAATAGACTTCGCCAGTGGCCTCGGTAAATTCATTCGCGATTATGGCCGCGATGGTGTAGCCGGGCGAGAGCAAAGAAGTGTGGATGCCGGTATCGTTGCCGATCACCATGGTAACCGCCATGGTCTCTCCCAGTGCTCGCGCCAGCGCCAGGAAGATCGAGCCGATGATGCCTAACCTGGCGAAGGGAACGACAACTTGCCAGGTGGATTCCCATTTCGTAGCGCCTAGCGCCAACGCGGCCTCGCGTTGCTCGCGGGGCACCGCCAGCAAGGCTTCGCGCGAGATCGAAATAATAAATGGGAAGGTCATAATGGAGAGAATCAGGCCGGCGGCCAGATAGCCGACGCCGTAAGCAGGTCCCTGGAACCAAGGAAGGAATCCGAGCGTTCTCTTCAGGAATGGCTCCCCATACTGGCGCAAGAGCGGCACCAGGGTGAAGATTGCTAGCAACCCATAAATGACGCTAGGCACGGCGGCCAGCAACTCGACCAGAAAGGTGCAGGTGTTGGACAGCCTAGGCGGCGCCAGCTCGGCCAGAAAAATCGCCGCGCCCACTCCCAGAGGAACCGAAATCAACAAGGCCAGAACGGATGTCAGCACAGTTCCGTATATAAACGGCAACGCGCCGAACTTCACGGCGACTGGATCCCAAGTCCGCTCCCAGAGAAAGCTGAATCCGAACTTTGCGCGTGACGGACCGGAATGAATCCAGAGCTCGTAGACCACCAAAACGGTGACAAGAAATACGCTGGCCGCAAAGATGAAGGTGATCAGGTGGGTAACCTGATCACCGTTTAACAACTTGGTAAGTCGCCGCGCTCGCGGCTGGGCTGGTGCGGCAGCTACAACAGTTCCCATGTTCAGAATTTCTTACTGTATCAAAGATACTTGCTTCTCTTCCTTGGCGACCACCGGCTTGGGAAGCGGCGCGTAACTCAGGCCGGCGCAAGCTTGTTGGCCATCGGTCATCATCCATTTCAAAAACGATGTGATGGCCATTTTCTTTTGAGGGTCGCCTATCTTGTCGGGGATCAGAAGCCAGGTGAAGGTAGAAATCGGGTAAGCGTTCTTGCCGGGAGCATTGGTTATGGAAACACGGAAGTCGGCGGGCATCTCGTTAGCGGCTCCCGCGGCGGCTTCCGAGACGGTAGTGAAATCCGCCTTGACGAAGTTCCCGGCTGCATTCTTCATCGAGCCGTATCCCATTTTATTCTGCACGGCGTAGATTAGCTCGACGTAGCCGATGGAGTTAGGAGTTTGCTTTACCAATCCGGCCACGCCCTCGTTTCCCTTACCGCCAAGGCCCACGGGCCAATTCACCGAAGTGTTGGCGCCGACTTTGCTCTTCCACTCGGGGCTGACTTTCGAAAGGTAGTCGGAAAAGACAAAGCTGGTGCCGCTGCCGTCAGAGCGATGAACAACCGTGATGTCCTCGTTCGGCAGGTTCACTCCAGGGTTATCCTTCTTCAGCGCGGCGTCATTCCATTTCTTGATCTTTCCCATATAGATGCCGGCCAGCGTGTCTCCGGAGAACTTCAGTTCCACCGTGACGCCTTGAACGTTGTAGGTGGGGACTATTCCGCCCAACACGGTGGGGAAGTGAAGGACCTTGCCCTTTTTTACGGCGCCGAGCTGCTCGTCGGTCATGGGCATGTCGGAAGCGCCGAAGTCCACGGTCCCCTCTGTCAGCTGACGGATCCCTCCGCCCGAACCTATAGCTTGATAGTTGATTTGAACGTCGGGATGCGCTTTGTGGTACTCCTCGAACCATTTCTGATAAATCGGTGCGGGGAAAGTCGCGCCCGCGGCGTTGATGGTTTCAGCGGCCGACATCGCCATCGAAGTGACGATTGCCAACAACGTAATCCAAAGAATCTGTCTTTTCATGATCGAGTCCTTTTCTTTTCTAGGGGCTTGCGCCCCCTCCCGTTACAAGTGTGGCTAGAAGTTCGGCATACCACCCGGAAGTGTGTACCGAAGGTTAAAGTAGATCGTATTGTCATGCGTCGCTTTCGGAGCGCCCGCCGCCACGAACCAAGGATCGCGCATGAGATATTCATATTGCCCCATCGCATTGACCGCCCCGTAGCGCGGACTGGCCCAGAGTGTCTGGTTAAAGCCGAAGGTGAATTCATTGATGGAGCGGTTCTGGCTGTTAGGCGAGGTCGGATATCCGAAGCCGATGCGGGGAGCGGCAGCGTTTGTGTCGATCGCCGTGTTACGGCCGATATAGATGCCGCCGTAATAAGCGTACAGCAGCAGGTTGTTCTTCCACGTCCTGGCTTCGAAGCCATCGATGGTGCCGCCGGAGTGGACCAGGCTCAGCGTTCCGTTGGCGCGGACGATGAGATCCGGAGCTTGGCCGAACAGGTACCGGCCGCCGCCATCGCTCCAGTAGTTGGTCGAAATCAGACGGAAGTTCTTAAAGACCTCGCCGTTCAGGCCGACCAGCAGTCCGCCGCCGGTCTTGGTGAAGTGCTGGCTAAGCAAAGACGGATTCACGGTCTTGAAGTTGCTTTCGATGCCGCCAACCTCGAAGTGAAAGCGCGAGCTGGGGTCAAACGCGAGTTTCGCGATAATATCGGGCGCTAAGGTGGGCTGGGTCAGGATGTTCTGACCGGCACTGACGTTCTGCGCGATGTCGAGCTGGGCATTCGCGAGAGATGCGTAACCGGCGGGCAGCGTGATCCCGGAACCGCCGGCTGAACCGCCCGCATATTGATCGGGATTCTCGAAAGAGACGCCGAACGTCACCTTGTCATTCGGGTGGAACAGCACGCGCATACCGGGCTGGCGCGTCCATGTCAGGCCCGCCATGTAATTGATGTCCACTACCTGTGTGAAGAAGATATTGCCGGGTAATGCGGAAAGGCCGGAGCGGTTGGGTGTCAGCAGGCTCCAGCTCTGGCCCGCGAGGAACTCGATCTTGCCCCTGCGCACGTCCACCCAGTACAGGCGGAGACGGGGCACGAACGCGCCGTTGGAAACCCCGACGCCGTTCGACCCGCTGGTTCCGTTGAAGTCGAACTCGTTATAACCGATGAAGTGGGTGCCCTTCCAGTCGCCGTCAAACCGGAAACCGATGCGCGAGTTCTGCGGAGTAAAACGGAATTCCGAGAGATTGCCGTTGACGGTGTTGTTGTAAGGAACGCTGCCGAAGTTCGAACCCATGCTGGAGCCCGCGTTTTTGTCGCGCCACACGGTGGTAAGATCCATGAACCCGATCGGGACGAGGCATGTGCTGCCGAGCCGAATGAACGCAGGAGTCTGGCCTTCCGGATTCGCTTCACAAGGATTCGCGGACGCTGCGTTTGGCGCTTGCGACGCACTGGCGGAAGGCGCCACTGCCGCTACTGGAGTCGGTGCGGGCGGAATAAACGGCGTGGTGCTGGCGACTTCACCCAGCGGCGCTCTATTGGGAGGCAAGGCGACATGAGCGGGCGCGGCATTGCTCACACGCTCGAGCATCTTCATCTGTTCTTGAAGCGCTGACCTTAATTGATCTATCTGTTTTTGCTGCTCGGCCAGTTGTGCTTTGAGAGCAGTCACATCGCCTTCATTGCTCTGGGATTGTGCTGCGGGGGAAGCGGTCTGAGCGAGCAGACCGGCCGATACAGGGGTGAGCAAGGCGGCTACAAACATGCTACCCGCCTTTAGCTTGAGAGCTTTCATTGTGCCCGTTCCTAATATTGAGTTAGTTTTTTAAGTACAACTATTTGGAAGCAGCGGCGGTCGACCGCATGCCACCGCCTTGTGAGGATAGCTTTATCACATGATCGAAAAATGACGATTGGGTTAATATCGTGTTACAGCGAGGGAGCGGCGGGGATGACGAATGTAAATCGCGATCCTTCTCCTAATTCGCTGTCGACTTTGATGCTGCCGCCCATCTGTTCGATAACGTGCCGCACGATGGAGAGGCCAAGGCCGGTTCCCCCCATGGCACGCGATCGCGCTTTATCGACGCGATAAAACCGCTCGAAGATCCTGGGCAGGTCTTCGGAGGGAATGCCGATTCCGCTATCGGAGATGGTTATGCACGCGTTTCCATCCAGCAATCGTGTTTCCACTCGGACCTCACCGTTGGGACGATTGAATTTAACGGCGTTGTCCAGCAGGTTGACAAAGACTTGCTCGAGCCGAAGCTGGTGTCCCACCACTCTTAGGTCTTCCATTTCCCCGCGCACGATCCGCACTTCGCGCAGGCGCGCGGCGGATTCCACGGTGCGAATTGCAGAGTCGAAAGCGGCTCTTATGGAAATAGCGTGCGGCTGAACGGCAGCGCCGCCGGACTCCAATTCGGAGAGACTCAGGAGATCGGAGGCGATGTTGGTGAGCCGGTCGGCCTGGCTCAGAATGATTTCTATAAAGCGGCGATTGTTGGCCTGGTCTTCGAGCGCGCCATCGAGCAGGGTCTCCGCGTATCCGCGGATTGCCGCCAGCGGCGTTCGCAGTTCGTGCGACACGTTGGCGACGAAGTCTTTACGGACTCGTTCCAGCCGCTCCAGTTCGGTTACATCGTGCAGGATCGCGAGCGCGCCGCGCGTGGAAGGACCAGCCAGAGGGCCGGCGAGAACCTCGAAAATATGTTCGTGAGCGGCCGGCAATTTCAGGCGGCGCTCCACGCGCTGGCCGGTGACCAGAACCTTGGTCATGATTTCGAGGAGTCCAGGATCGCGCACGAGTTCCAAGAGCGGCATTCCCTGGTTCACAGGGAGGCGAGCCCCCACTGTCCTGGCGAAAGAGTGGTTGCAAAAAGTGACGCGCAACTCCCGGTCGACCGCTAGCACCCCCTCCACCATGCTGGATAGAATCGCCTCGCGCCGGGCTCCTTCGAGTTTCAAACTCTCCACCAGCTCGCGGATACGCGGAGCGGTTCGTTGTAGTGAGCGCGCCAAGCGCCCCATCTCGCCATCTTCCAGCGGGAGTTTCTCATCGGAAACTTGAGGGTCGAGCAATCGTTCCACGTAAGCCCGGAACAGAGACGCTCGGCGGGAGACGGCCCGCAAGAACAAATACGCAAGCACCGCCGCTAGCGCCAGAACGAGCGACGATGCGCCCAGCAGCGGGTACCATGATGTTGCCGCAACTCGGGCAAGGTATAGGTCCAGGGCTAGGAGCGAAACGGCGAGCAGTAGAAAGCTGCTCCAAACGAGCCTACGAATAATCCCCCCTTTTCACGGAAATCTGGTGACAGTATACTCCTCGGTGGGAGCAAAACCACGGGCACCGCTTACTCCGTGCGCGGCTCAGTAGGACATGCCTCGGGCTGATAGTTGAGAGCCTACTTGAAATAGAGGACGTCGGGACGGAGCGCGTGGCCCGCTTCCGCGCATGGTCCGCACTGCATTTGATAATCGGGGCGAGCCGCCCGGATGAGTTCGGGAATGACCTTGGGGTCGTCCGGGTTGTGATAGGAAGCGATGGACATGCGCGGTTTGTACTTCGCCAGGGTCTGCTTGGCCCCGGCGAGCGCTCTTGGCTCGGCGCCCTCGATGTCGAACTTGATGTAATCGACGCGCGGCAGGTTCAATTCTGAAACCAGCTCGTCGATGGTGGTCAGCGGCACCTTTTCGACGTCCACCGTTCCTTCTCGATGCAGCACAAAAGTGTCCGCGGCGGAGTTTTTCGGATCGACGCGCAAGGTGAGAAAGTCGTCTTTATCCCAGACGCCTTTTGGCACGACGATGACCCGTCCGGAGGCGATCTCGCTACTGTAGTTGCGGCGCAGGCATTCCAGATTTTCGGGCGCCGGCTCGATGGCCACTATCTTCTCGGCGCCCGCGGCCAATTCCTCATGCACCGTGACACCGACGTTCGCACCGCAGTCGAGCGCGATATCGCCGGCGTGCGGGCCGTTAGCGCCGGTCCCATAGATCTTGCGCTGCTGTTCGGCTAAATTGAAGGGAAGAACGTACCGGCTGCCTGAAGAAATCCAGTAGCGCCCCTTGGGCGTATCCCAAAGCTCGTAGCCCTTAGGGTCCTCCTGAACGAGCTTGCTGGCGTTGAGGATTTGATCTTTGTAGGCGACCTGAAGACTCAAGTTTTCGGATGTCTTCACCGCCTGATTGAGCGGGCAAATCGGGCTGCGGCCGGCAACGACAAAAGTGAAATAACGGAAAGGCGGGTAATAGGCGTAAGCCACGCCTGCGACTATCAGGATAAGGATGCCGAGCCAAATAACGCGGGAACGCTTCACGTCTGGATATCATAGCTCATACGAATGATGGCCCAAGCGCTGGCGATTTCGAGCGTGCGCGCTATGCGCCGCCGTCTGCTTCTCTGGTACCAGAAAAACAAGCGGGACTTGCCCTGGCGGCGCACGCGCGATCCTTACCGGATTTGGATTTCCGAGATCATGCTGCAGCAGACCCGTGTGGCTGCGGTGATCCCCTATTACGAGCGGTTTCTCGGTCGATTCCCGGACGTCGCCGCGCTGGCTTCCGCGCCGGAACAAGAGCTGCTGGCTCTGTGGGCCGGTTTAGGATACTACTCACGGGCGCGGAATCTGCAACGGGCCGCTAAGAAGATCTTAGAGTGGGGCGCGTTCCCAAGCGATTATCTTTCTTTGAGGGATTTAGCCGGCGTGGGCGAATACACCGCGGCGGCGATCGCCAGCATGGCGTTCGATCTGCGGCATGCCGTTCTAGATGGAAACGCGATTCGTGTGCTCAGCCGTCTAACTGCTGAGCAAGGAAATATCGGATCGGCTGTGGTGCGGAAGCGGCTTCGGGCGACGGCGGATGGTCTCCTCGATCCGCGGCAGCCGGGGGAGTTCAATCAGGCCTTGATGGAGTTGGGCGCCATGGTGTGCCTGCCGAAACAGCCGCAGTGTTCTCGGTGTCCGCTGGCTCAACTATGCGCGGCGCGGAGTCGGGGATTGGAAGGGGAGCTTCCCTTCAGGTCCGGGCGAGTGAAGCCGATCGGGGTGCAGAAGCAACTGGTGGCCGTTGAGAAGCACGGAAAGTTATTGTTGTGGCAGCGGGCGGCCGACAGCCGGCGCTTGGCGGGCTTCTGGGAATTACCCGAGCTGAGCCAGGTGCCGGGCGCTCGAGTCGAGGGGAAGGCGGGCCGATTCCGGCATACGATCGTGAATACAAACTATTTCTTCGAAGTCCATCGGGGATTCATTGGAGCTCGTCCTAAGGGGTTTCAATGGGTGGCTCTCGCGAGGATCGATGAAATTCCCTTAAGCACCACAGCAAAGAAGGCGCTGCTGTGTTTAGCAAAATATGAAGGTGATTAAGGAGCGGACGGGGAAGATCCTAGCGGTCGTTGCGGGTTCTGGGCTTTTTGCAGCTTTGCTGTGGGCCTATTCTACCGGACCGGACCCTAGACACACCGGCGCACCTGGGGATGATCCCTTAGCTTGCACCACGGCGGGTTGTCACACAGGAACTTTTGTGAACAAGGGCGGCGGCAGCGTCGCGGTCAACTTCCCGAACGGTCCGACCTACACTCCCGGTGTCCAACAGACGTTTACGATTGTGATCACCGACTCCAGGGCTAATGCTTACGGTTTTCAAATGACAGCGCGCTTGGATAGCAATTTAACCAACGGCCAGGCAGGTGATTTTACACCGGATAACCATCAGATAGTCATCTGCGACAATAGCGCCCTGAAGCCTTGTCCCGCGAATGATCCGGTCCAATTTATCGAGCATAACTCCCCTTACACGACAAACACGATCCAAGTGCAATGGACCCCACCAACGACAAACGTCGGGAATGTTCATATTTATGTGGCTGCGAATGCAGCAAGCGGAACTCTGGCAACCCAGCCACTAGGCGACCATATCTACACCGCAAATTACACATTAACCCCGAGTTGCACGAATAGCACTCCGACACTTGCCGCCGGGGGAATTATCAGCGCCCATGACTTTAATCAAAACGCCGGGCTGGCTTCTGGCACCTGGCTGGAGATTTATGGGACGAATCTATCCTGTCTCTCCGGCGACTGGAGCAGCAGCTTCAACGGTCCTAACGCTCCGACTACCTTGAATGGCGTCACAGTGACGATCGATGGCATCAAAGCCTACATCGATTATGTAAGCTCTGGCCAAGTTAATGTTGAAGCCCCGGACGATCCGAATACTGGTGCGGGAATTCCGATTGTCGTTGCAAACTCCGCCGGATCGAGCAACACAGTCATGATGCAAAAAAACGCGATTGCTCCGGCCTTATTGTCGCCCGCGAGCTTTAACACTCAGGGTCATCAATGGGTCGCCGCTCAGCATCACAATGGCACTTATGTGGGCAAATCCGGCCTGGTTAGCGGCTCTACATTTACACCGGCCAAAGTGGGCGAGATCATTACCATCTACGGAATCGGGTTTGGGCCGCCCACCCAAGCAGGCATGATGGCCTCCGGTCAAACCACGCTGCAAGCCACGCCGAATTTTCGCTTCGGCCAAACGCCCGCGACGCTCCAATACGCCGGATTGTCCCCGGGTTCTGTAGGTCTTTATCAATTTAACGTATCCGTGCCCAATGTTAGTCCGGGTGACATGCCGCTCAATGTGGACGTCGGTGGAGTAACCTTGAACCAGAGTCTATACATCACTGTTGGACCGTAGTTAGTGCCCTCAACCCATTAGTACTAAGTGCGCTTGCAAGGCCACCGCCGAAGTAACTTTTTACTTGCCTGGTAGTCTTACCAACGATGAGCCGACTACTCGCGTTGCTTCCCCTGGTTCTCGCGCCAGCAGCGCTATGGGCCGAAAGCTCCATGCCGAGTCTGGGCTACACTGGCGCGCCTGCCGACCATAACGGACAGAACTGCACTAGCTGTCACACCGGTTCTCCTGTCAACTCGTCCGCCGGATCGGTCACAGTCAGTATCGGCGATTACAACCCTAGTGTCCAACAAACCATCCACATCAAGGTACAGGATTCGCAAGCATCCACCTGGGGGTTTCAAATTACCATCCGCGAGGTAAGTGACGAGACGCAATCGGCCGGCACATTTTCGACGAACGTCAACGTTCAGGTAGCTTGCGACGACGGGTCGCGATTTGGGTCCGCCCCTACGTGCACGACGGCCCGGCAGTTTGCCGAGCATAACGGCGCTCCACACGCTGCTTCCGCGTTCCAATTTGATGTGCCGTGGATGCCGCCCACCCAGGAGATAGGCAGGCTTCACGTGTATGTCGCGGCAGTTGCCGGGAATGGCGACGGTACTCCGTCAGGCGATCATGTGTACACATTTGCCGGCACGATCGCGAACATCGGCGCGTGCAGTCTCAGCCCAAGACCGGTGCTGCGGACCGCGGTGAACGGCGCATCCTTTCAACCGCCGTTGTCCTCGAACGCAATGGTCACCATCTTCGGAACAGGCTTTCAAACCTCGGGACGCAACCGTACGGCGGGCTTGGGCGATTTCGTGAACGGTGGCTTCCCGTCCGCTTTGGGATGTGTGTCGGTGCAGTCGACCGGGCCAGGCATTTCACAACCAGTGTTACTGCCGATTGTGTATGTGGAGGCGGGTCAGATCAACGCACAAATGCCCAGATTCACCGGCGTCGGACCTGTTACTCTTCAAGTGATCCTCAATCCCGGCGCGCCCAACCAGTTAATGAGCGACGTGGGGACATTCAACAATCAACTGCAAACGTTCGCGCCGGCCTTCTTCTTGTTTGGTACTTCCACCAGCATTGCCGCGCAATTTGGAGGCACAGCCAACATCGTTGCGAATCCGTCCGTGGTTCCAGGAGCCAGCCCTGCCAGACCGGGCGACGTTGTTACGCTCTACGGAACTGGGTTCGGCGACACGAATCCCCTCGCCACGGCAGGACAGCTCGACTCAGGAATCGCGTCGCTTACGAATTCGATCACGGTGCAGATCGGAAGTGTCACGCTGTCGCCCTCCGACGTTCTCTATGCCGGCCTCTCACCGGGATCGATCAGCGGGTTGTATCAGTTCAACGTCAGGATTCCTTCGACGACGCCCAGCGGAGACATTCCCGTCACGATCATGATCGGTGGAGTCCCCACCCCGGCAGGAACGATCCCGGTTCAATAGTAACGGGCTGGTCTACCATAACAGTGTGAGATATTTTCTTGCCTTGCTCCCGCTCTTTTGCGGCGCGGTCCTTCTTCCAGGGCAGTCTTCGAACCAGGACACGCCGCTGTTCTCCTTGCCGTATAGTCCGAGCTTGGATATCTCCGCGATGGATCGCACCGCCGATCCGTGCACCGATTTCTTCCGCTACTCGTGCGGAACCTGGATCAAGAAGAATCCCATTCCGCCGGATCAAGCGCGCTGGGACGTCTACTCGAAACTGGAAGAGGACAACGAGCGCTTTCTGTGGGGCATTCTGGAGCAGGCATCCAAGCCCGAGGGCAAACGCAGCGCCGTAGAAACCGAGATTGGCGACTATTACCATGCCTGCATGGATGAGCCGGCAGTGGAGCAGGCCGGCGCCGCGCCGCTAAAAGCCGAACTCGACGAAATCGCCGCCCTGAAATCTCTTCGCGACCTTTCGGCATTCCTGGGGCGGCAACATCTCACGCTCTTCGGCGATCACATGCTGTTCGGCTTCGGCTCGAATCAGGATTATGCGGACTCGTCGCGCGTCATTGCCTTCGCGAGCGCCGGCGGATTGGGCCTGCCGGACCGCGACTACTACGTGAAGACCGATGCCAAGTCGGAGGAAACCCGGCTGAAATACGTGGAACATGTGCAGAAGATGTTCGAGCTGATGGGCGAGCCGCGCCAATCCGCGACCGCGGATGCACGCACGGTCATGGACATCGAAACAGCTCTCGCCAAGGCTTCTCTCACTCGTGTGGACAAGCGCGATCCCTATAAGCTTTTCCACAAAATGACGCGTGCGCAGTTTGCCGCGCTTACTCCAGCATTCGGATGGCAAACTTACTTCACCAGTCTCAAGGTTTCCGACACGTCGGTGATCAACGTTACCGAGCCGGCATTCTACAAAGAGTTGCAGACGCAGCTCCGAACCAGAAGCCTAGCCGACTGGAAATCCTACCTCCGCTGGCATCTGGTCCACGGGAAAGCGCCGTATCTTTCTTCGGCGTTTGTGGATGCTAACTTCGATTTCTTCAACAAATATCTTCGCGGCTTGGAAGAAATGCCGCCGCGCTGGAAGCGCTGTGTGCGGCGCGTCGACGGCGATCTGGGCGAGGCATTGGGGCAGGTTTTCGTCGAGAAGACCTTTGGTCCGGATACCAAACAGCGCGCCCAAATGATGACCAAAGAAGTGGAAGCCGCCATGGAGAGCGAAATCCGGCAACTGCCCTGGATGGGCGACCAGACTAAGCAACGCGCGCTCGAAAAACTGCACGCCTTAGTGAACAAGATCGGGTACCCGGACAAATGGCGCGACTACAGCTCGATCAAGATCGCGCGCAACGACTACTTCGGTAACGTCGAGCGAGCGACAGTTTTCGAGAATCGCCGGGAGCTGGCCAAGATCGGAAAGCCGGTGGATCGCACGGAGTGGCAAATGACTCCTCCTACCGTCAATGCGTATTACGACCCGCAGATGAACGACATCAATTTTCCAGCCGGCGTTTTGCAGCCCCCGTTGTTCGATCCGAAAATGGACGATGCGCCGAATTACGGCAACACCGGCGCCACCATCGGGCACGAACTCACCCACGGTTTCGACGATGAGGGCCGCCAGTTCGATGCCAAGGGAAATCTGAAAGATTGGTGGACCAAAAACGACGCCGCCGAGTTCGAAAAACGCGCCAAATGCGTTTCCGATCAATATTCGCAGTACACCATCGTGGATGACATCAAAATCAACGGCAAGCTGACGCTGGGCGAGGACGTTGCGGATCTCGGCGGAACCTTTCTCGCGTATCTGGCGTGGAAAAACGCCACCAAGAGTCAAGATCTGAAGCCGATGGATGGCTTCAGCCCCGACCAGCGCTTCTTCATCGGAATGGCGCAGTGGGCCTGCGGCGACGAACGTCCCGAGAGCAAGCGCCTGGGCGCCATCACCAATCCGCACTCGCCCAATGAGTACCGGATCAATGGCGTAGTGTCGAACATGCCGGAGTTCGGTAAGGCGTTCTCCTGCCGCGTGGGACAGCCGATGGTTCGCGAGCAGCCCTGCAGGGTTTGGTAGCACAGACAGTCGGACCCAGTACGTTCTATACCATCCGAACTATCGCACACTAGAACCTCCTAGAGGCATTCTAATGTCGTGGATGGACCAGCCGCAGCAAAACCAGCACCGCTGGCAGTATCGAAGGCCGGCAAAAAGGGCAAACGGTCCATCCCACCCAATATCGCCTTGCCGGAATCGGAAATGAAATTCCTGGAATATCGTCTTCAAGTCGTCGAATCCTGGCCGGAGTCGATCCGCAAACGAGTCGTCATACAGGGCATTCTGGGGCGTTTGAACCGCCCTGCCGTCTAGCAGTGGCACAGCCATTCCTGGCTGTGTTCCGAACCTAAAAGTTCCCCACAAACACAACGTACGGATATGTATATCCAAATGCCGCCTTGGACTGTTTGAGATATTCGCCGGCGAAGAGATGGCCATAGCCAGCGCCAAACTGCCAGATCTTCGACCATTGATAAAGCGCCACGTTGTTGATCTCGGAACCGACATGCGAGCTGGTTGCCTTCCGGTTCAGTACGGCCGGGCTTCCGCTCGAGCTGTAGAGTGCGTCCTGCACCGTCGCCACATAGAATTCGTTGAAATCGGTCCGCAACTTCAGCTTCTTAGTGACCGACAGGTCGAAACCTGCGCGGACGTTCTTCATGTTCTGCCAGCCAAACTGGTCAATCATGCCGTAATACGGGTGATCGCTGGGATAGAGCTGGTCGAAAGTATTCCGCGTACCGTCTTTGTTGGAACGATCGCCCGAAGCATAGTTGTATTCGACACTGATTCGCGGCTTATAAGGTGAACGGTTCACGGTCCAGCCAGTCACCAGGCTGGTCGCCATTGCGGCTACCTTGTCTGACGAATAAGACCCGCGTTGGACAACGAACTCAGCGATGTAATCGAAGCGCCCGGGCGTCCTGCCGAAGACGCGCACCCCGGGGCTGGCTATCAATGCATCGCCGATTACCGCAAGTTCGCTCTTCACCCGGAGAGTCTGCTTGAACAGAGCGTAGGGTTCAACGTTTATACCGGGCAGCACGTTCTCGATCGAACTGTAGGCGCCGTAAATATGTTCGCCCGGTTTGTGCCGGTCTAACCGCGTGGGATCGACCAGCACGGCCGAGCCGCCAAAGAAGTCCACTCTGGCGCGGCCGTGCGATATTCGAACGTCGACGGCATCAAAGGTTCGTGAGATACCCCAGTCGGCAGGCCCGATCAAGCGTTCGCCGCCGAACGCAAGCTCTTGGCGGCCGGCACGTACCGTGATGCTGGCCGTTCCTTCTAATTTCACTTCCACGAACCCCTGGCGCAGATCTAGGGGATTGTAGATGCTGCTTGGCGCGGGGGAGATGCGGTACGCCGCCACGCGCGCGTCCTGCGCCTCGGCGAAGAATCGCAGCCAGCGGGCTGGCTTTATTCCGAGGTCCAGACGGATGCGGCTCAAATAGTACGCATCCCAGCTGGAGCTGGTGATGGATGTGCCGGACGGATCTTCGAAACGGCCTCGGATCTGTCCCCCCAGTTGCAACCAAGCCGGCAGGCTGTCGCTGTGCACGGTGTCCACCAAAAGAATGCCCGAGGATTTGTTCGGCGAAGCCGGCTGCTGCGGCGGCTGGGAAGTGTCGGAGGCGCGAAGCGAAGGTGCGATGCAGAAGCAAAGCCACGCGGTTGCACGCAGCAAATCATCGCTCATAGTGGCACAGGCATTCCTGCCTGTGAAGGACGTGTCATTAAATTCTCCGTGCCGAACTCTGGTCGTCCGTCATATTTCAACTTTAATCCGATGCGGTCTATGCGCGCGCTACGTCGGCAAGGCGCTAAAATGCTAACTGACGTCCCAATGACTCAGTTTTTCGTTTGGCTCCAGAGCGGGAACGTAGGGCAGCCGGATGCCTTGGCGAAATTTCTCCATCAGCAGGAAGTAACGCCGTGGATGATTGCGGCGGCATTGGGCATCGCGTTCGTATTAGGCACCGCGCATGCACTCACGCCCGGACACGGCAAGACCATTGTCGCCGCGTACCTGGTTGGGTCGCGCGGAACGCTCAAGCACGCCGCTTTTCTCGGGGCAATGGTTACCTTCACGCACACCATTAGCGTGTTTCTGTTAGGCATGGCCACGCTATTCCTATTCCAGTACGTCGTTCCCGCAAAAATAACGCAGGTATTGGGCGCAATTTCCGGATTGTCCATTGTCGTTATCGGGGCCTGGATGCTTTACAAGCGAGTGCGCGGGCCCGGTCACGCGCATACCCACGATTATTCGCACCATCACGACGACGGTCACGATCACGACCATGACCATGCCCATCATCATCACAACCACGATCACGGCCATCATCATCACGCTCATAACCATGGTCCGCAGGGACACGCGCACGTGCCGGATCAGGTTTCGTGGGCCGGCCTGGTCGCTTTGGGGGCGAGCGGCGGTTTAGTCCCCTGCGAGTCCGCTTTGGTGTTGCTGCTGAGCGCCATCGCGTTGCGCCGGGTTGGACTGGGGCTATTGCTGCTGGTCGCCTTTAGCCTGGGACTCGCGATTGTGCTTATGGGCATTGGGATGATCGTGATTTATGCCAAACATTTGCTCCCCGAGCCCAAGGCCGGTGGCAATCCGTTTTTCCGCTGGATACCGGTCGCCTCGGCGGCAGTGGTCATGGCCCTAGGCCTGCTCATGACCGGCGTCTCGCTGGGCTGGCTGCACCCGAGCTGGATGGCCGGCTAACAAGCTAGGTAGGTTCCTTTGTAACCGTGAAATCCTCGACCAGTGCCAGTAAGCATCCAAACATTTAGTGCATAATTTGCATTCCTACTAGCGTACCCCTTCGTGCTAATTTAGAGACGAAAGTTTGGCTTTTCAAGTCGTTGTGGTCGTGCCCCGTGGTTTCAGTCCCAGCGGTATTTCAGTTGCTAATCAGGAAGACCTGTTCATTCAGCGGCCGCGGCATTTCTAGCGGCCGATCCAGTATGGAGGAGACGGATGCATTCAGCCGTGGCCTCGTCTAGGCCGGTTTGGCGGGAGCGCTTCGCAGCCTTACGAAATCTTCCCCCCGTCTTAAGGCTAGTGTGGGGCGCAGCCCCCGCCGTGGTCGCCGGCGGGTTGGTACTCCGCGTTGCAAGCGCGCTGATTCCTCTCGCAACCCTCTGGGTGTCGAAATGGATCATCGACCTCGTGGTCGCAGCCATCCAGCACCCCGGTCCTATCCCAAGTCAGATCTGGTGGCTCCTTGCCGCCGAGTTTGGGTTAGCCGGACTGAACCAAGTTCTCAGCCGCACCATTGACTATACAGACGCTCGCCTGGCCGACGAGTTTACGCGAGAAGTC
>Ga0207066_1079_pt1 | contig 25102 bp, 26 predicted proteins | sample Alteio_BWMinCont_24_FD_153490 | JGI IMG/M metagenome (GOLD analysis project Ga0207066, IMG submission 153490) | Enriched cells from forest soil in Barre Woods Harvard Forest LTER site, Petersham, Massachusetts, United States -... | ecosystem: Environmental > Terrestrial > Soil > Temperate forest >...
TCCAAGTGCGGTCCTGCGATAATGGGCCGCGCGGACGCGGCTGGCTCCAGCAGATTGTGCCCGCCGCGCCGCGCGAGCGACCCGCCCATAAAAACGATGTCGGCTAAGGGAAATAAACTTGCCAGCTCGCCCATCGAATCGAGCAGCAAAACACACGGGAGTTCCACGGTAGCATCCCTGGTGTATTGGGACCGCCGGATGTATTCAATACCCGCTGCCCGTAGGCGCTGCTCGGCGGCATCAAACCGCTCGGGCTTCCGTGGAACCAGGATCAGAAGGAGTTTAGGATGCGAGGGAATCAGTTCTTGAAAGGCGCGCAACACCGCCTGGTCTTCGTCGATGTCGTTGCTGTCAATTCCAGCCATTGTGCTGGCCGCGATCCAGACCGTGGAGGGGCGAAGTTTTTCGAGCAGTTCCAGAATCGGCTTCGGGCCGGCGCCGCGCACGGGAGCTGCGTCGTACTTCAGATTGCCGACCACCTCGACGATGTTTGCCGGTGCGCCGATTTCGATGTAGCGGCTGCGATCCTGTTCGCTCTGGGTGAAGATCGCATCGGGTAGGGAAAGCGCGTGCCGGAATAGAAACCGTGAGTTTAAATAGCGTGGGTAAGCACGGTCGGATATGCGCCCATTCAAAACTACGAGGCTGCAACCGGAGCGCTTAGCCTCGCGATAAAGCACGGGCCAAATTTCCGTCTCGAGAATGACAAGCACAGCAGGCCGCAAACGCCGAAGGACTCGGCGCACGGCAAAGACGTAGTCGATGGGAGCGTAAAAGATGGCGTCTACGGCGCCGCCCAGCTTCTGCTGAGCTACTTCTCGCCCGGCTACCGTGGTGACAGAAACAAACAGCGGAATGCCAGGACTTCGGGCACGCAGCTTTTCTAATAAACCCACGGCCGATATCACTTCTCCCACCGAAACCGCGTGCAACCAAATCGATCCAGTCGCCGTCGCTTGAAAGCAAGAGGGCGGGCCGCCCAACCGTTCCCGGAAGCGGCGCATATAGCGGGGGTCACGAGCGCAACGGTAAACGAAATAGAATACAAGCAGCGGGGATGCGACGATGCGGCACCCCAAGTAGAGGAGCCTGATGAGAACAATTTCGATATGCTGGCTCGTGTTCATGGCCTCGGCCGTGAGCTTGGCGGACAGCAAAAAAAGCGACGGCCGGTTTTCGCCGGGACCGATCGCGTCCTATCCGGCCAAGCAAACCAACGACAATGTAACCGTCGCGGTGGCTGCCTACGATACCGAAGAACTGGCCCACACCGCATTTGGCAAATTGGACCCAAACCAGTACGGCGTCCTCCCGGTTTTGGTCATTATTCAGAATGACACGGACGAGGCGGTCAAGCTAGACCGTCTCGAAGTACAGTACACCGGCGTGGATGGCCGGCATGTGGACGCCACTCCGGCGTCGGACGTTCAGGTTCTCGGCGGACCGGAACGCCCCCGGATGCCTAACGGCAGTCCTCTACCCCCTTTGAAGAAGCGCAAGAATCCGCTCAGCGCCTTTGAAATCGAGGGCCGCAGCTTCGCGGTGAAACTCTTGCCGCCGCACGAGTCGGCCAACGGATTTTTCTATTTTCAGACCAGTTATCGGCCGGGGTCGAAGTTCTACCTGACGGGAGCTAAATTCGCTGCGTCCGGCAAGGACATCTTTTACTTCGAGATTCCGCTGGACAAGAAATAGTGGCACAGACATTTTTGTCTGTGTTTCGCAGCCAATTGCGCTACTGCGCGATCTTAGCCGACTTGATGCTGTCTAGCATCGGGAAATTCTTATCGAGGTAGGCTTTGCCCTCGGCGGCGATTTTACCTTGGTCCGGCCCGCGCGGAGGATCGCCGTAACCGCTGTACAGTTTATCCACGACATCCATACCTTCGGTGACGTTGCCAAAGGGCGAGAATCCCATCGAATCCAGAAACGCATTGTCCTTCAAGCTGATGAAGATCTGCGTCGTTCGCGTATTTGGCCCTGCGGTGGCAAAGGTCAGGTATCCGCGCTTATTGCTTTGCTTCCCCGGATCGTCTTTAATATTTGCGTTCTGCCAGACTTGCCCTACGGCCGGTTTGGCGCTCATCCCAAATTGCACGACGAAATTCGGAACGACGCGGAAGAAGCTGGCATTCTCGTAGTATCCGTTCTTTACCAGATTGTAGAAGCGGTCCGCGCCGAGCGGGGCCCAGTCGCGATGCACCTCAACAACGAAATCGCCCTTTGTAGTTGCGAACTGCACCTTATAAACGTCCGGAGCCTTCGCCTTCAGCGATGCCGGATTCATGAGCGACGGCGCTCCGGAATCGGACTTGGCAGGAGGCGCTTGCGCCACGAGAGTAGAACATAATCCGATAGTCACCAATAGTGCTTTCATCAACGACGATTATACTGAAAGTTTCGAGGTCATGCGAATTGTGCGTGCTGTTCTCTCCGTCCTGCTCTTCGGATTTCTAGCTCAAGCCGAGGAGACAAGGATTACGCTCCTTGCCACCACCGACCTGCATGGCAACATGCTCCCCTACGACTACTTCACTGCCCGGCCGGCGGCTCGGGGCTTGGCTAAGATCGCAACGCTCATCGAAGCCGCGCGGGCGGAGAGCCCGAATACGCTACTGGTCGATTGCGGCGACACTATCCAGGGCACGCCGCTCGAGGCGGTTTATCAGCATGCGGTCGAATCGCCTATAGCGGGCGGGCACGACCCAATGATGCTGGCGATGAACGCCATCGGATACGACGCGATGGTGGTGGGCAATCACGAGTTCAACTTCGGCCTGAAGAATCTGGCCAAGGCGCGTTTTGAGGCGCGCTTTCCATGGATTTCGGCAAACATCCGCGTTGCGCCTGGCGCTTCGGTCCAGGCTTTTGCGCCATACTTTTTGAAAACCATCGGCGGCGTCAAGCTCGCGGTCGTGGGAGTCACCACGCCCCTTATTCCGGATTGGGATGCGGAAGAGCACTACCGCGGCTATCAATTCGAAGGCGGCGTCGACGCCGTCCGGCGAGCCGTGGCCGAGGTTCGCGAGCGCGAGCGTCCCGACATCGTAATAGTTGCCGCTCATGCTGGGCTGGACCGCAATCCAGCCAAGGAATCGAGCGCCACGGGCGATTCCCACGAGAACATGATCTATCAGATCGCCACCGATGTGAAAGGGATCGATGCGATTGTCTTCGGTCACACGCACGATCAAGTGGCCAGTCTGCGGATAGGCGACGTGCTACTCATGCAGCCCAAGAACTGGGGAATATCGCTCGGCCGCATGGATTTCGTTCTGGAGAATCGCAAGGAAGGTTGGAAAATTGTTTCGAAGTCGAGCCGGCTGATTCCTGTCACTGCGGAAACCGCCGCCGATCCCAAGGTGAGCGAAATTGCCAAACCCTATCACGAACAGGCGGAAATCTACCTGAATAACCGTGTCGCGGAGTCGCCGGCTTCGCTCGATGCGCGCCTGGCTCGCGTCGAAGATACCGCCATCATCGATGCCGTCCAGCAGGTACAACTTTTCTACTCGAAGGCAGACGTCTCTTTCGCCTCGTCGTTCAATGCTCGCGCCAGCATTCCCAAAGGTCCGGTCACCGTTCGGCAGATCGCGGCGCTCTATGTGTACGAAAACCAGCTATACACGATAGAAGGAACCGGGAAGATGGTTCGCGAGGCGCTGGAGAACGCGGCGCGCTATTTCAAGTCCTGCTCCGAGGACTGCACCCAGGGGCCGCTCATTAATTCTGAGGTTATCGGATACAACTACGACATGGCCGAGGGCGTGGACTACGACATCGACTTGACCCAGCCTCCGGGCAATCGCATCCGAAATCTCCGCTGGCACGGCAAGCCGCTTGCCGATACGCAGCCGCTCCGCATTGCAGTGAACAATTACCGCGCGGGCGGAAGCGCGGGCTACAGCATGTTTCGCGGCGCCAAGGTTTTGTGGCGATCGCCGGAAGAGATCCGCGACTTGGTGATTCGCTATTACAGCGGGCACAAACAACTTCCCTCCCGGCCGGACAACAACTGGACCGTCGTTCCGGAAGCCGCGCGCCAGGAGCTTCGCGCCGAAGCTCTCGGCGAATCGCGAAACGCAGTAAACAAGTGACGCCGCGCCGTGTTTTCATTTACCTGGTTGTCCTGGCGGCGATCTATCTGGTCGGATTCGTTCCAATGTGGCGGAAAGCGCGAGCCGAGACTGCGCTGCGAGAGAAGACCGAGCACGCACTAACCGCCATGCGCATTGTGAAGGATCTAGGGTCTGCCGCGATCGACGCCCGCCGCGGCGCGTATGAATCGGCCCGGCAAGAAGCCAGCGCATTTTTCATGGCGGCAAATTACGAAACGGATCAACGCGATCGCTCGGCGCTCACCGATGCTCAGCGTAAGGACCTCGCTCCGTTGCTCGGGTCGCGCGATGAAATCATCACCTTGCTGGCGCGGAACGATCCCGCTTCGGCAGAGCGACTGTCTAACCTGTATGTTGCGGTCCGAAAAGCGCTGGGGATTTGAATTGACCGCTCCCTGTGGTAACGGATCGATTCTAACCGAGCCGTGACCGAAGGAAGCGGTGTTTCGCGACTTATGCCAGAGTCTAAACCAGCACTGTGAATGCGGTCTCGGTGCGCGTCACGGGCCGGTACAGTGTATCGCGCTCCATCGGCTCACGGCCGGCTTCGCGAATCAGCCGCAGCAGCTCGCTCCGCCGTAACCCTTGACTCGTCGTCGCGCCGGCATCGTGGTAAATCTTCTCTTCCACCACCGTGCCGTCCAGATCGTCGGCGCCGAAACGCTGCGCGATCTGAGCGATCTGGGGCGTCATCATGATCCAGTAGGCTTTGATGTGGTCGATATTGTCGAGCATCAGCCGCGAGACCGCGATCATCTTCAAGTCCTCAAAACCGGTTGTGCTGGAGATGTGCCGCAGAGCAGTATTTGCCGGATGAAACGCCAGAGGAATGAAAGTTTGGAAGCCTCCGGTATCCTCCTGCAACTCGCGCAGCTTGATGAGATGGTCCACGCGGTCTTCCTCGGTCTCGATGTGGCCGTACAGCATGGTGCAATTCGATTTCAGCCCTAGCCGATGTGCCGTGCGAGCGACTTCCAGCCACTGCTGGCCGTCGATCTTGTGATCGCAGATGACCCTGCGCACGCGGTCGTGAAAAATTTCGGCGCCACCCCCAGGGAGCGAGTCCACGCCGGCATCGATCAGCCGCTCGAGCGTTTGACGAATCGATAGCTTGCTGCGCTGCGCCAGGTACGCGATCTCTACCATCGTGAAGGCTTTTAGATGGACTTCCGGGAAGCGCTGCTTGAGCCCGCCGAGCATTTCGCAATACCAATCCAGCGTCAACTCCGGATGCAAGCCGCCGACGATGTGGAACTCGGTCACAGCCTCCGTCCAGCCCTCGCCGGCGCGATGCCAGACTTCTTCGAGCGACCAGGTGTAGGCCTTGGGATCTTTCGCCTTCTTTCCAAAAGCGCACAATTTACAACTGGCGACGCAAACGTCAGTGGGATTGATGTGCCGGTTCACATTGAACCAGGTCACATTGCCATGCTTTCGCTCCCGAACCAGATTGGCCATGTACCCGATGGCCAGAATGTCGGACGAACGGAACAGGGCGAGCCCGTCCCGGTAGTCGAGGCGCGCACCAGCCTCGACTTTTTCCAGAATTGGCTGCAAGCGCCGGTCTTCGATAGTGATTCGCATTTAGAACACACCCTTGGGCCGAAGAAAGTAAATATCCGCTGCCCAAAACAGAAAGAATAACACGCTCACGTAACCATTCACGGTGAAGAAGGCCGCATCGACACGCGAAAGATCGTCCGCCTTCACCAGGCTGTGCTCATACGCCAGCATGAGCAAGATCGCACCGATACCCAGCCAGCTCAGCCAGCCCAACGCGAAGGTGAGAGCCAACGCGACCAAGCTAGCGAGCATCGCGACGTGAAACATGCGCGCGATCCACAATGCGCCCGACATGCCGAACCGTCGAGGCAGACTGAACAGTCCTTCCCGTCCATCGAACTCGTAATCCTGGCACGAATAGATGATGTCGAACCCGGCAGTCCAGAAGGTGACCGCGGCGGTGAGCCAGAGAATCTTCGGATCGAGCGAACCAGTTACCGCGATCCAAGCGGCCGCCGGCGCCATGCCGAGCGAAAGTCCCAAAACCAGATGGGAAAAAGTAGTAAAGCGTTTGGTGAAAGAGTAAAAGAAAACGACGGCTAATGCGACTGGCGCCAGTTTCAGACACAGTGGATTCAGGGCGCGTGCGGCGAGTAAAAATACCAGGATTGCAATCGCGATAAACCCCCAAGCAAAGCGCGTGCTGAGAAGCCCCGCTGGAAGATGGCGCATTCGCGTCCGCGGATTTCTTGAGTCGATATCTGCATCGAGGATGCGGTTGAAGGTCATCGCGGCGGATCTCGCCCCGACCATGGCTAGGACAATCCACAGGAGCTTTTCGCCGAAAAGTTGTCCCCTCAGGTGACTCGCCCGGAACGCCAGCAACGCTCCTGTGAGCGCAAAAGGGAGGGCAAATACAGAGTGCTCAAACTTGATCATTTCGAGCGTCAAGCGCAGCCGCTTCCAAAAAGCCATTCCTGAAGTCACGGATTCGCTACCATTCTAATTCATGCGGTACGGTCTGCCTTTATGTTTCCTGATCCTGCTCGCGAGTTGCGGTCAGGCGCCGGACGCGGTGGACGATTTTCACACGCGGGACATGACGTTGCCGGGAGGGCGCGTGATCAAAGTCGAAACCATGGTCGATCAGGTCGATATGATGCGGGGCATGATGTTTCGCACATCCATCGCTCCCGACCACGGGATGCTGTTCGTGCATTCTCAGCCCGGCCAATACACGTATTGGATGTACCAGACACTGATCCCCTTGGACATGGTCTGGTTGGACCGCGCACACAACGTGGTGGAGATCGCCGAGAATGCGCAACCCTGTAAGACACAGGCCAGCAAATGCCCGAAGTACGGAGGGCATGAGATAGCCTCGTATGTTTTGGAGCTGGGCGGCGGAATGGTAAGGAAATACGGCTTGAAGCCGGGCGACACCATTCAGTGGTAGCGGGCCAGCGGTAGCGCGGAATCCGCTCTCTGTTACGCTCAATTGAGATGGATCAGGAGCAACTTCGCGGTCTGCTGGAACAAGTCTATTCCGGCGCAGTGGATGTGGAAGCCGCGCTGGAACGTATCCGCCATCTGCCCTTTGAGGACCTCGGCTATGCCAAGCTGGACCATCATCGCAGCCTTCGTCACGGACTAACCGAGGTAGTCTTTGGCAAAGGCAAAACGCCGGACCAGATAGCAGCGATTGCCGGGCGTCTGCTCGAGAAATCGCAGAATCTGCTCATCACGCGCGCCGACGAGTCGATCGCGGCCCGGTTGAAAGCCACATTTCCAGAGACCGAGTATTTCGCGCTATCCGGCGCCGTAAGAGTTTGGCGCGACCGCACCATTCGGGGCAAGGGAAAATTGGCCGTGGTATGCGCTGGGACCAGCGACATTCCCGTGGCAGAAGAAGCGCAGGTCACAGCCGAAACCATGGGCAACGAGGTGGATTCCATCTACGATATCGGAGTCGCCGGCATTCACCGTTTGATCGCGAGCAGCGAGCGGCTCATGCAAGCGCGCGTCATTGTGGTCGCGGCGGGAATGGAGGGCGCCCTGCCCAGCGCCGTGGGAGGGATGGTATCGGTTCCTGTGATCGCGGTGCCAACCAGCGTCGGCTACGGCGCCAGCTTCAACGGTTTGGCCGCGCTACTAGGGATGCTGAACAGCTGTGCCAGCAACGTGACGGTTGTGAATATCGATAACGGATTCGGCGCCGGATATGTTGCCAGTTTGATCAATCGCCTGTAACGATTATTTAACCTATGCGACGGCTGCGCTAACTCGCGCGCCAGACTCCTCGGCGTAAACGTAGAACCCGAAGAGCGGCATGGTTTCGCCCTTACTCCAACGGCTCATCTTCCAATGCACGCGAACATAGCGGACATCAGGACAGGAAGCCATGTTGAGCAGGATGGAATACATGCCGCAGTAGAACTTCGGTGGAAACTTGGTCAAAGGTCTCGAATTCCACCTCTCACCGTCGGGAGAACCGCTAATGAACACTTCCAGGCTCTCTTGTTCCAGGATTCTGGTGATTCCGAGAGTCAAAACCAACAACTTTCCTCGTTTGCGACCGAGATCAATCTCCGGTCCGTTGCCATCTGCTCGGGCGACGCTTTCAGGCAACAACACGTCTCGCAGCATAAGTTATGTTCCTCCAGCGGGGGGGCTGGAACTACCGTCTCGCTAACCTAGGGGGTTTACCTAACTCGGGTAAACTCAAAATGTCCGGGAGGCGGAGGCCGCCTTCCCTACCCTCGCACACTTCTCGGAAAAATAAAAGCGAATTAATGTTGCAGTCGGGTTATGTGATGCGCACTGTTCCCAATCTCAAGCGAATTAGCCACCGAATGTGAGATGCAGCACACGAAGAATGTTTTCAAAAACTTTTCGGCGGAGCGTCAATTGACCCACACGAAACATACTCCAGAAAATTTTTATCGGCGCCGTAATTTTCGTACTTTGAATCGAACCGCTATCGCAGTATCCCGAACTTCTTCGCCACGCGGATCAGAATCTCCGTGGCGCGATCCAACAGCTCACGTGTGTGCGTTGCCGTCACGATGGTTCGCACCCGCGCCTTGCCTTCAGGAACGGTTGGATAGCCAATGCCAGTTGCGAGCAACCCGTCGTCGAAGAGCGCCGCTGAATACGCGTGCGTGACTTTGGCATCGCCGACCATAATCGGCGTGATGGGCGTCTCGCTTTCGCCTATATCGAAACCGGCATTTTTCAGAGCGTTCTTGAAGTAACGCGTGTTGTCCCAGAGTGTCTGAATGCGTTTTGGCTCCTGTTCGAGAATGTCGAACGCTGCCAGGCACGCCGCGGCCACCGCGGGCGGATGGGAAGTGGAAAAGAGGAATGGTCGTGCGCGATGATACAGATACTCGATCAGGTCGCGGCTCCCGCAGACGTATCCGCCGAGCACGCCGATGGCCTTCGACAGAGTGCCAACCTGAATATCCACGCGGCCGTGCAAACCGAAATGGTCCACGGTTCCGCGGCCGTTACGGCCCAGCACTCCCGATGAGTGGGCGTCGTCGATCATCATGATGGCGCCGTGCCGCTCGGCGATTTCGACTAATGCGGGCAGGGGACCAATGTCGCCGTCCATCGAAAAAACACCATCGGTGATCAGCAGCTTGTGACCGCTCGCCCCCGCGAGGCCTTCCAAAAGCTTTTCCGCCGCCGCAGTGTCTTTGTGCGGAAAAACGTGGATCTTGGCTCTCGATAAGCGGCAACCATCGATGATGCTCGCATGGTTCAGGGCATCCGACACGATGTGATCCTCGGGTCCGAGAATAGCCGAAACCGTGCCCGCATTCGCCGCGAATCCGGATTGGAAAACCACGCAAGCTTCGGTTTGTTTGAATTCTGCAATGCGTCGTTCCAGTTCCAGGTGCAGGCTCATGGTGCCCGAGATCGTCCGTACCGCGCCCGAACCGGCCCCGAACTTCTTCGCCGCTTCAACCTGCGCCTCGATGAGCTTGGGATGATCGGCGAGTCCGAGGTAGTTGTTGCTGGCGAGATTAATGACTTCGCGGCCGTCGAAGCGGGAGACGGGCTCGCAAGCGGACTCGAGCACACGCAGGCGCTGATAGGTGCCGGCTTTGCGCCATGCATCGAGCTGCTCGCTCAAATAGCCGAGCGGTTTTGTAGCGATCATGCATTTCTATGGTAACGTCAGCGTTTCTTGAGCCGGTAATCTTCGACTTCGGGCATTTTGACGACTTTACACATCTCGAACAAGCGCGAGCGTGCGCGCATGCCGATGCGCTCCTCCAGGAAGTACTTGCTGTAGAGATCGGCCTGCAGCCCGGAGCCGCGTTTATCGCCCGCCTCCGGATCGCGCAAATTGGTGGTTACGATCGTGGCCTTGCGATTGTTACAGCGATACGTGACGATTGAAGTCACCGTGTCCTCGACCCAGTCGTTAATCCGATGCGCTCCCACATCGTCGAGCAAGAGGATGTCGGCGTCGAGTGCCGTACTGTAAGCTTCTCGTTCGCTCGTTCCGGATGCCTCGTTGTAGCCGCGGTGGATCTGCATCAATAAGGACTGGAAATCGAAAAAGATTCCTCCGAACCCTTTGGCAATCAGGCCTCGAAGAGCCGCCACTGCTAGATGGGTCTTGCCCGTTCCCGGAGCGCCAAAGAACATAAGGCCGGGTTTGGGAACATTCGGATATTCACGCACATAACCGCGGACATCCAAAAGCACCTTGGCGAGCAGGGGGCGTGACACCGGATTGTCCTCGGGGAGGACAAACCCCTCCACCAGTGACGCATTCCGATACAGCAGCGGAATGTTGGCCTTCTCTTCGTTTCGCCGTTCCCGCCCAATGCCGGCGCACTCGCATTTCTCAGCGCCCGAAATTCCCTCGCGCTCGATAATTTTCCAGCCGGAACCACCACAGATGGAGCAGACTTCTACCGCGCTCATCCAACTCTCCTACCAGCCGACCGGCTTGCCCTTGTTCTGCTCGTCCAGCCACTTCTTCAACGGCGCGAAATAGTCCAGGATCGCGGTAGCATCCATCTGCTTTTCGCCGCCCGTGAGAACAGCCAAGGCATTTGGCCAAGGCTGGCTCTCGCCCATGGCGAGCATGGTGTTGAGCCGTTCGCCTGCCGCTTTGCTGTCATAGATCGAGCAGCGGTTAAGAGGCCCCGTGCAGCCCGCCACCTTGGCCAACGCCCGATGAAACTGGAACTGCAGAATGAACGCCAGGAAATACCGCGCGTACGGATAATTGGCGGAAACGTGGTACTTCGCTCCGGGATCGAAATCTGCCTCGCTGCGCGCAACCGGCGGCGCGACACCTTGATACTGCAAGCGCAGCCGCCACCAAGCCTCGTTGTATTTATCCGGGGGAATCTGGCCCGAAAACACCTGCCAGCGCCACTTGTCGATCATCAGACCGAATGGCAGGAACGCTACCTTCTCGAGCGCTTTTTCCAACAGCAGACCGAGATCCTTGGAACTGTCCGGCACGTTGGTCAGCAATCCGATCTTCTTGAGGTACTCCGGCGTTACCGACAATGCGATGGTGTCGCCGATGGCCTCGTGAAATCCGTCGTTAGCGCTATCGCGAAATAGGAACGGCTGCCGATCGTAGGCGCGCTGGTAGAAATTGTGACCCAGCTCGTGGTGGATCGTGGAAAAATCCTCGGCATTGATTTGGATGCATGCCTTGATCCGCAGGTCCTCCACCTGATCTAAGTCCCACGCGCTGGCATGACAGACCACGTCCCGGTCCCGCGGCTTGACGAACAACGACCGGTCCCAAAACGTCTTGGGAAGCGGCGCGAAGCCCAAGGACGTAAAGAAGCGTTCTCCGTAGTGGACCATATCGAGCGGCTGTGTACCCTTCGACCTCAGGATCGCGGTTAAGTCGTAGCCAGGATCGGCCCCCTTAGGCGCAACCAGCGGATAAGTATTCTCCCATTCTTGCGCCCACATGTTACCCAGCAAGTGCGCGGGAATGGGGCCGCTTGCCGGAACGATATTTCCGTACTTTTCCCTCAGCCTCGCGCGGACATAAGCGTGCAAAGACAGGTAGAGCGGCCGGACCTGTTCCCAAAGCCGGTCCATCTCGGCGGGGAACGCATCCGGAGGCATGTCATATTTGGAACGCCACATCGCGCCCATATCCGCGAATTCGAGTTCGCGGGCGCCCTTGTTGCCCAGTTCCACGTATCTCTGGAATAGCGGACGAATGGGAACCGAGATGGAGTGCCAGCCGCGCCAGGCGTCCAGCAGTTGCTTGGGATCCGTGCTGGTCCGCAGAACGTCGCTCAATTGCTCCAGGTCCTGGCATTTACCGGGCTGTGGGCAATACTTGCCGCTGCCGTAAATGCCCTCCATCTGGGAGGCGATCTCGGTCAGCTCCTGAGACTCTTTTGGATTGGAAGGCGCGGCCAGGGTCAAGGAAAGCCGCAGCAGTTTGAACTGGCGAGCCAAATCGTCCGGCATCTTTAGCTGGTTGAATCGGGTGGATTCTTTGGCCAGATCCATGGTCGCGGCGATCTGCTGCTCGTCCGCTTTGGCCGCGAGGATCTCGGTGTCGTAGGTGATGAAGGTGGATTTTACCCAGTCTGCGCGAGCATCGCGCACGGCCAAATCCAGTAGTTTGGCCTGCGCGCGGTCGATGAAAGCCTTAGCTTCGGAAACCGTCGGCGGCTTTCGAAGGTCGGCGGCGAATAAAAAGCCGGACCCAAGGAAAAAAATTGCTACAAGGCGTCGCATCTAGGGTAGTTTTTTTCGGGCCGAGGCCCGTTGCCTTATTCTACCCTTCCAGATGCCGGGTGTCGGTGGTGGTTATAAAAATGGTATTAAGGGGCCACCGGTGTGCCTTGACTCGCTTGGGTCCGGAACTCGTACTGGTGGATTTCGATGGCGGCTCTGTCTTCTTCAGAGCGAACGACGCGGCCACGGGCCACCAGCTTTAAAGCGATCCTGCTGTTCAGTTGAGCCGGCCAGCTGATGGAGACTTCCAGGCGTTTGCCAGGCAGCAAGTGCCGATCGGTGGTAAACAGCACTCCATTGCTGCTCATATTGATCGTCTTGCCGACGCCGGTTTCATCCAGGCTCTTACGGCTTAGAATCTTGTATCGGACTTCCCGTTCTATGGGGAAGCGGTCTGCACCTCTGCGGTCACTTTTCTCTTGATCCGTCACATCAGCTCCCCGCCTCAAACTTTGGCGACTTGATTTCATTAGTGCAAACCCAGATTGCAATAGGAGCCAGAATCGACCAATAGCAGAGTCGTTCCATACAGTGCTGTTTGTGGTGCGGTACTTTCTCGGCTATTTCCTTTGTTACCTTGGGCGTCATTTTGCTGGCGAGCGCGAATCTGCCGGAGTCGCTCGGAGATCATTCTCAGCCGTATGGCTCGTAAGGTCTTGTACCTACAAGGGATTCATGCAGGGACCCAAATCAAGCTCGGCATCCTCGAACTAACGCGGCGTGCTGGTACCCAGCGAGATATAGTTTCATTTGCCGAAACATGGTTTGGGTTGCTAAAATGGGATTTGACATTGGATACTGCCATTCTAGGGGTCCATTATGAATACTACTGTGACACTCGATAATGCCGGTCGTGTGGTGATTCCGAAATCCTTACGGGATGAATTGCAACTGGAACCGGGAGACACGCTGGAATTGGAGTCCGAAGGCGAAAGCATGACGCTTCGGCCCGTGCGGTCTGTATCGCCACTACGCAAAGAGCATGGAGTCTGGGTGTTTCGTGGCAGCAAGAAACTCCCGGCGGCTGCCACCGATGAGGTTCTTCAGGAGCTCCGGAAGGAGCGCGACAGCAACCATCGCGGCTGATCTTTGTGAAGGCATTCCTCGACACATCCGTCCTAGTCGCGACCTTTTACGGCGAGCATGAACACCACGAGCCGAGCTTCGCCTTGTTCCTTCACCACAAGAAGCAGAACGCGTGCACAGCGGCGCACTGCCTGGCGGAGGTTTATTCGGTGATCACCGGTATGCGGGGCAAGGATCGCGCAAGCCCGGACGAAGCGCTGCTCTTTTTAACCGATGTCCGCGACCGGCTGGCGATAGTAACCCTCGATGAAGGGGAGTATTTCCAGCTCCTGGAGAACGCATCGGCCAACGGCATCTCCGCAGGCACAATTTACGATGCCATTCTTGCCCGCTGCGCCTTCAAAGCCGAAGCAGAGACGATTTACACATGGAACATGAAGCACTTCAGCCGCCTGGGAGCAGATGTGGTGGCGCGTGTGAAGACGCCCTGAAAAGGAACGTTCGGCACCGTTATTTCTCCGACGATTCCCGCGATGCTTTCCGCCGCGCGCGGATCTCTTCCAGGCGCTGGGCGATCTTTTCTTCGGCGCCACGACGCGTAGGCTCATAAAACCTTGTACCCGCGAGGGATTCCGGCAAGCACTCCATATCCGGCACGGCCTCCTCAAACTTGTGCGCGTGCTGGTACCCGGCGCCGTACCCCCACTGTTTCATAGCGCCTGTAGGAGCGTTCCGCAGGTGGAAGGGAACGGGTTCGGCCCTCCGGTTTTCAACCGCCTCCATGACGCGGTTGAGCGCTTGGTAGCTGGCATCCGATTTTGGAGCAACCGCAAGATAGATGGCCGCCTGCGCCAGGGCCAGGTCGCCTTCCGGGATCCCCAGGAAGTGGACCGCTTGCTGGGCCGCGATGGATTGCTCGAGCGCGCGCGGATCGGCCAAGCCGATGTCTTCGATGGCCATCCGGATCAGCCGGCGCGCGATGTAGAGCCGGTCCTCGCCGGATTCGAGCATGCGGCCGAGCCAATAGAGCGCCGCGTCCACATCGCTCGACCTCACCGATTTATGGAGCGCGGAAATCAAGTTGTAATGCTCCTCGCCCGCCTTGTCGTAGAGGAGCATTTTGCGCTGCATGGAATCTTCGACAGCTTGCGCGCTTAGTTCACCGTTCTTAGAGGCCGCAGCGGCGAGTTCAAGAATGTTATACGCCGTGCGGGCGTCGCCGTTGGAGTAAATCGCGATCTGCCGCAGCAAATCTTCTGAAGCCGTAACTTTGACCACCGGAAGCGCGCGCTGGAGCAGACCGGCGATTTCATCCTCGGTCAGCGGCTTCAGCATGTAAACCTTGGTGCGCGAAAGCAGCGCCGAAATCACCTCAAAGGATGGATTCTCGGTAGTAGCTCCGATGAGGATGATGTCGCCCCGTTCTACATAAGGCAGAAACGCGTCCTGCTGGGCTTTGTTGAAGCGGTGAATTTCATCGACGAAGATCACAGTACGACGGCCGAGCCTCCGGTTCCGTTCCGCGTCCGCCATAACCGCCTTGATCTCTTTGATCCCGCTCATCACCGCGCTGAATGGAATGAAATCGCAATGGGTGAGATGAGCGATGATTCGAGCCAGAGTTGTCTTGCCGGCGCCCGGTGGGCCCCACAGGATGATGGAGCTGAGCTGATCGCGCTCGATCTGAACCCTTAGAGGCTTACCCGGACCAATGATGTGCTGTTGGCCAACGAACTCCTCCAACGTGGCCGGACGCATGCGCTCGGCGAGCGGCCGCCGCTCATCGTCCTTCAGACTTGCCAGAGGTGCGGTGTCGAACAAACTCATGAGGTCACCATCCTCTGTCTTCGCGCGGCGTAAAGCGCAATACCGGCGGCTAAGGCGGCATTCAGCGACTCCACTCCGACCGTGGGGATGCGCACTTCCGTCGCTTTGGCGCGCAGGCGCTCACTCACCCCGCGCCCTTCGCTGCCCACGATGATGGCGCACTTGCGGCTGAAGTTCGATTCTCCCAGTTCGCGCGGAGCCTGAGGCATCAGCGCGTATAGATCGAGCTTGCGCTGCTCGATAGCGGCCATGAGCAAATGTTGATCCAAGCCGGCGACAAGCGGGACCCGGAAAATGGATCCTGCGGAAGCTCGCAGACATTTAGGGTTGTACGGGTCGACGCTGCCTTTCAGACAGGCGACACCCGTGGCCCCGAACGCTTCCGCGGCCCGCAAGATCGCTCCGGCGTTGCCTGGATCCTGCAATCCATCCAGAATCACGGCAAGCGACTGGCCGCGGAACAACTGGTCCACGGTCCAGGCTGGCGGACGGACCAGCGCAACCACGCCCTGGCTCGATTCGGTAGACGAAATGCTGCGAAACAACTCGTCCGAGAGAACAGTGACCTGGATCTGCTTTAATCCGCGGACGTGGCTTTCCACCGCTGAACGCACCGATTCTGCGGCGAATACGGCTCGGATCTCGCAATCGCCGCGCAACGCCTCTTCCAGCAGATGAAAACTCTCAGCCACGCAAAAGCCGTCCTCGGTGGTGGTCCCCCGGAGGATCGCTCTGCGGACTTCCTTGAGCACGGGATTTCGTGGGCTTGTTAGCGTTGGCATAGAGTATATGGTGAAGGACGTAATTTCGCCTGCCAAATCTATCATGAAATGGTTTGTTGCGATAGCGCTACTCCTGGCACTCTCCGGGCTGCTGGTTCAGATAATGGGAATCGCAACCGAGATCCAGCAGCAATCTGCGCTTGATGAGGCCCAACCCGCGGACGCCATCATCGTGCTGGGCGCGGCCGAGTACCGCGGCAAACCTTCGCCCGTCCTGGAGGCCCGCCTCAATCATGCCCTGTTCCTTTACCTCAAGCGCTTGGCCCCGCGCATTATTACGACCGGCGGCGCCGGTGGCGATCCGGTATTCACCGAAGGATCGGTGGGCCGGTCCTATCTGGCAAAGCATGGTGTTCCTCCGGAGGCAATCGTAGTCGAGCGCGAAGGCGAGAGCACAGCCCAGAGTGTGGCTGCGGTAGTAGAGATCATGCGGCGCATGAATCTTAAGAGCGCCATTGTCGTCAGCGACGGGTATCACATCTTCCGAGTGAAGAAGATGCTTGAATCTAGCGGACTCAAAGTCTACGGCTCACCCCGCCCATCGGTGCCGCCCGGCGGCTGGCGCGAGAGGTGGCAGTACATTCGTCAGGCGATCGGCTACCTCTTATGGAAAGTGGGAATTACGATTTGATTTAGCAGCCGATGAGAATTTTCCACTCGAATGAGCTGTGCGGTCAGATCTTGACCGTATCGATCTTGGGATCCTGGATAGGGCTACGATGTGGCGCACCGGCGTTGCATAACGGCAGCCGGCTCGTCGCGGAGATCCACTTCGGCGGGAAGGTGCTTTCATCCGGCTGACCATGACGCATGGAGAGTGTGAGAAAGGAGCGTGGAAGTCATGAGCGCCGGTCTGACCATTGATCCAAAGAAATTACGCACGGCTCGCGAACCGAGTGGTCGTCAAGGCCATCGAGAATGAGGAAGAATACGACCATATGGTCGCTGCCGTGGAACATCGATGGATAAGGGCGGGAATCGTTTATCCCCGGAAGAGTCCGCGTTGCTGGAAACTATGGCGATTCTGGTCCAGGCTTACGATGATCGCCATCACCCCCTACCTCAGGTTGCTCCTAACGAGATGTTTACTTACCTGATGAAGACCAGCGGACGGACGGTCAAGGACCTGCCGCCTGTGTTCGGCACTCGCGGACGAGTCTCAGAAGTCATGAGCGGAAAGCGTTCCATTAGTAAGTAGTAAGGAGCAGGCAAAGAAGCTCGCCTCGGTTTTCAAGGTCACCGTCGATCTTTTCATCTAACTCGTCAGGCCGGACCGACCAGCAAGAATCTGAAGAACCCAACCCTGTTACAAACGTACTACACGGCAGTCGCCCGCTGAAGCGGATCCAGCCGCGGAATCCACGACAATAAAATGCGATTCAGAAACTCTCCGGTTGCCGGCATCGCGTGAAACTGGATCCGGCCGTGCAGTTGACTACCTTCACCGGGCGCCCCCCAGGCTGCCAGCGCATTTCTTGATCTTCCAGCAGTTCGCCCCACCATTCGTTTTTGCTCGTTTTCTCACCTTGATCGGGCGGGAAGCCTGGGCGAGTCCACTCCGTGCCGTCACACCTACTCTTTTTTGCGCCGGTCCGGCTTCGGGGACCTTCTGTTGGTGCACTTACAGAGGCTAACCTGGCCATTGATACCTAGAACATTTGCGAGTTACGTCGTTCTATGAGTAATAGTAGTCTTAGTCCAAAAGTACTAACCAAAAGGATATGCGACTAAGCAAATGGTTCTTACTATCTCGATAATTATTACCAAACAACCGAGCCACAGCTGCGGCCGGTTCGTGAACCGATGGTCAAAATCAACAACTTCACGAGTAGAGGAGCCAACGGCATGTGGCTTGCTTAATATGCGCGGTTTTAGTTTAGAAAATTCCAGCTACTTGGGGGGAGCTTCGGTCAGAGTCATGAACATTGAACGTCGATTCAAAGCACGATACCCACTCGAACTCAACGTTCGGTACCAATCATTTGGCAAATCCGGTGTAATCTCCGGCGAAGGGCGGACAGTGAATCTAAGCAGCAGCGGCGTGCTGGTGGCTTCATCCGACAAAATGAGCGACGGCATGCGGCTCAAACTCACGATCGAGTGGCCATCGCTTCTGAATGGGACCACGCCTTTGCAACTCGTCACGTTTGGCAGAGTGGTCCGCTGCGATAATTCGAGCTTCGCGGTAGCGTTGGAGCACTATCAGTTTCGGACCATGAAGCGTAAAACAGACTTGACAATTGTCGCGGCGACAAGTGGCCTTACGATGCCGGTCAATAGCCCCCGCGCCCCCGCCGCGATCGGCGATCAACTTCTCCATGCAGTTACCTTAGTTGCCAAATCCTCATCCTGAGAATCTCGGGCGGCCAAGCACACTGGGGTGGGGCCTATGCTCGCGCTGGACGCAGACTACGACCTAGCTTTGCCAGCGAATCTAAAGGCGCCACGCGGCGTACCGGGGTGAGGGCTTCATCCAGCATCTCGTATTCGGTATCGGTAGCTACGTGAACCACCTTCACAGTGTAGCCGTCCTCTACTAATTCGTTGTAAACGGCTGTTGCGTGAGCGATATCTCCAGCCAAGTACAGGGTTCCCGGTGCTTCCATGGTTCGCCACAGATATAGACAGAACGCGTCGCGTGCACCGGGTTCAGGCACGCTCTTGGATCGGTCCGATTTTATGAAAACTTTAGTGCTAGTGTGGGGTCCCCTATTCACCCCTTATTAAACCCGCGCGGCTCTGGTGTGCTGATCTGTTCGACCAGGCCAAAGCCCGGCGCATCCATCGGAGTTAGCGCTCATCGGTCCGGTCCATTTGCTTGGGTTGCATGAGCACATCGAACAGCCGTTCGAGTAGAGAGACGACTTGCTTCTCGGAGATTCTTTCCGGGTCGTAAGCATGTTCCAGCACCAGTCCGTTCAAAATTACGTCGAGCGCCATCTTACGCAACTCCTCCGACTCACGGCTCGCACGGAGTCTATCGGGAAGCAACCGATCGATGACTTCCAATTTGAGCGAAGCCCGAATCCGGCGGTGAGTTCCCGCAAGTTGCGCTCGAAGCTTGGGGTGGCGCAGCGCAAAAAGCTTGAACTCGAGCATCAGCATCACCCATTGCGGATCCGCGATCAGATGGACATAGAAAGTTCGCAAGGCCTGGAGACGCAGCTCGGGATCCTCGCGAGACTCCATCGCGGTTCGTATCTGCTGCACTCGCCGGTTGGCCTCCTGCTCGAGCAACGCGAAGAACAAATCCTCCTTGCTCGAAAAATGCGCGTAAAAAGCCCCGCGAGTATGTCCCGTGGCCGCGGCGATATCCTCGATTCGCGAGGCTTCGAAACCCTGGCTCGCGAAGACGCGCCGCGCCGATTCCAAGAGCGCCAACCGGGTCGCTTCCGTCTTACGCTGGTGCTTGTTAGGGCGGGCACGATTCTTAAGCGGTCCGGGAACCGAACCAGCTGTGGCGCTCCTGCTCATGGGCTTACTTCAATTATATGCATTCATGTATGCATATGTTAAATTGTTGTAGGGGTTAAAATGGATCGACGCTACCGCCCCAAAGCGGCGCAGCTTATTCTACTGAGTGGCTTCGCGGTTGTGGTGGCTAGCTGGGGCCAGATTGTGTCGCCGGGAACTACAGGAGCCGGATCTACCCGCGCCATGCCACTGCCACTGTCGGGACGCGACAGCGCGGGGGCGTCCGTCTCCACTGAGCAGAAGACTGAGAACGGGGGCATCGAAACCCTTACCGGTTCAGTCCAGGTAAACGGCAATTTCCAGGGCAGCGTCCCCTCAACCGCATTGCCGCCGGGAGCCATCACGCTGACCTTGGCCGATGCGGTGCAACGCGGCCTGCAGGCCAATTTGGGAACGCTGACAGCGGATAATTCGCTTCGAGCTGCGCGGGCTGAGCGCCTTCAGGCCCTTAGCAGTTTGCTGCCGAATATTTCCGCCACCGCTAGCGACACTAGTTCGCAGGTGAATTTGGCCGCTTTCGGTTTCAAATTCAATGTTCCTCCGGGCCTCAATTTCTCGATACCCACCGTTGTCGGTCCGTTTAACTACTCGCAAGCCCAGGCCGTTCTCAGTCTATCGGTCTACGATCTTGTCCTACGCCGCAACTGGCAAGCGACAAAGGAGAGCGAGCGTGCTTCGGTCCTATCGGCCAAGGACGCCCGCGAACTCGTGGTTCTGGCGGTCGCGGGGACCTACTTGCAGACCGTGGCCACGGCCGCTCGAATCGAATCTCAGCAAGCCCAGGTTGAGAATGCGCAGGCGGTCAATCGCCAGGCCGAAGTTCGCCGGGCTGCTGGGACAAATGCGCGCATTGAGGTCGTGCGCACGCTCGTGGAATTGCAAACCCAACAGCAGAGACTCAACTCGCTCGAATCGGACTTGCGCAAACAGACCATCGTGCTGGCACGGCTGATCGGCGTGCCGCTAGATCGTAGCCTGATCTTGAGCGAGCGCCTGGCCTTCAACGCAGCCACATTACCGGATACAACTTCCGCCGTTCAACAAGCTTTTCAACATCGTTCCGATCTCGAAGCCGCCGAAGCCCAAGTCCGCGCGGCTGAACGAGTATTATCGGCGGCTCGCGCCGAGCGTCTACCTTCCGTGAGTCTGAATGCCGACTATGGCATCCTGGGAACAAACCCAGTTTCAGGCCATGGCGTGTACTCCGTCACGGGATCGGTAAGCGTGCCGATCTGGCAAGGCGGCCGTATCCGCGGGGGTATCGAGGAAGCAGAGGCGGCCCTCCGCCAACGCAAAGCGGAACTGGCCGACCAGCGCGGCCGGGTGGAGCAGGATGTGCGCACAGCCCTGATCGAGCTGGAAACGGCGATGGGCCAGGTTCGGTTGGCCGAAACCAATCGCGATTACGCGAATGAAACTCTAATGGAAGCGCGCGACCGCGCTAATCTGGGCGTGACCACGACCGTGGAAGTGGTGCAAGCGCAGGAACAGGTGGCGGGCGCGGAGAGCGACTACATCTCCAGCCTGTTCTCTTTCGATCTGGCTCGCCTGGCTCTTTCTCGAGCGACGGGGCAAGGCGAAGCCGAATTGCCCAGCTTGCTCACCGGGAGCCGCCCATGAAGACTCACGACGAAAAACTGGAGCCGGAAGCTGCAGCCGCTCCGCCGCCGCGTACCGAAGAGGTACGGCGTACGGCCGTCATCGCGACCGAGCCAACTGGGCAACGGCCGGCGGAGGGCGCAAAAACCCGGGGCCGCGGGCGCGCATTCCTTATTTTTTTCTTTGTGCTGCTGATCGCCGCCGCCGCGGGATTAATCTACTGGCTGCACGCGCGGCAGTTTGAATCCACCGACGACGCCCAGGTCGAGGTGCATCTCAATCCGAGTAGCGCGCGCATCGACGGCAGTATCGCGAAAGTGTACGTCGAAAATAACCAAATCGTGAAGGCCGGGGATCCTCTGGTGGATCTCGACCCGCGGGATTTCCAGGTTGCGCTGAATCAGACGCGCGCCCAGTTGGCGCAGGCCCGCACCATGGTGACTGCGCAGCAGCCGAACGTACCGATCACCGAGGTCGAGAACTCGACCAATGTTTCGGGAGGCGAGGCCTCGGTGGCAAGCGCCCAGGCGGCTCTCGGCGCCGCGGAGCACGATCGCGATTCGGCTGCCGCCAAGCTAGCCGAGGCCGAAGCTCAAAGCGCGCGAGCTCAGGCCGACCTGGAGCGCTACAAGATCCTGATCTCCAAAGAAGAGGTGTCGCAACAGGAGTACGATCAGATCGCCGCCACGGCCAAAGCTCAGGCCGCGACGGTAACCGCTAACCAGGCTGCCGTCCAGTCGGCTGCGCGTGTCGTGGACCAGAGACGCTCTCAAATCGATGAGGCGCAGAGCCGGCTTTCTCAGTACCGCCGCACGGCTCCCCAACAAGTCGCCATCAGGCAAGCCAATGTACGGTCGCAAGAAGCCAACGTCGACAACATACAAGCGCAGGTGGAAGAGGCGCAACTGAAGCTTAGCTACACCAAGATCGTCGCCCCGGTCTCGGGGATTGTGATGAAGCGGTCGGCCGAGGTAGGCGCCCGCATCACCGCGGGGCAGCCGCTGCTGGTCATAGCTCAGGTGGGCGATCTCTGGGTTACCGCGAACTTCAAAGAGACGCAATTGCGGAGGATACAACCCGGGCAACCGGCACGCATACACGTGGATGCGCTGAACCAGGATTTTGACGCGTACGTGGAGAATGTCGGTGGTGGAACTGGCGCGGTATTCAGCGTGTTGCCGCCGGAGAACGCCACGGGAAATTACGTGAAGGTGGTGCAGCGAATACCCGTGAAACTTCGCTTCAAGCCCAATCAGCCCGGCCTCGATCGTCTGCGCGCCGGCATGTCGGTCGAGCCCGAAGTGCGCGTCGGAGGGTAACCTCGCGTGCCGGATCAACCCGCATTAACTCACCACGTTTGGAAACCGTCTCACAACCCTTACGTCGTCGCTCTGACCGTGACGCTGGCCACTTTCATGGAGGTGCTGGACACTTCCATCGCGAACGTTTCGCTCCCCCACATCGCAGGCTCGCTGGGCGCGACTTATGAGGAAGCCACCTGGATACTAACCAGCTATCTTGTCTCGGCCGCAATCGTCTTGCCGGTTTCCGGCTGGCTGTCGAATCGCATCGGACGCAAGCGCTTTTACATGACCTGCGTCATGTTGTTCACCATCTGCTCTTTTTTTTGCGGGATTGCAACCAGCCTACCGATGCTCATCGTTGCGCGCGTCCTGCAAGGCGTCGGCGGCGGCGGCCTGCAGCCGTCCGAGCAAGCGATTCTCGCCGATACTTTCTCGGTAGAAAAACGCGGCATGGCTTTTGCGCTGTACGGAATGGCTGTCGTGGTGGCACCGGCTATCGGGCCCACCTTGGGCGGCTGGATCACCGACAACTTCAATTGGCACTGGATCTTTTTCATCAACTTGCCGGTTGGATTGCTTTCGCTTTTCCTGACGCAGCGATTCGTTGAAGATCCGCCCTGGCTCAAACAGGAAAATCGCTCGGGAATTACCATCGACTACGTTGGACTCGGGTTGATCGTGCTTGGCATCGCCGCTTTCCAAATGGTTCTTGACAAGGGTCAAGAAGAGGACTGGTTCGCATCTCCGCTCATCCTCACCATGTTCTTGATTGGCGTGCCCACGCTTCTTGCATGCTTTATGTGGGAATGGTTTCATCCCGACCCAATTATCGATGTGCGTCTGCTGAAGAACCGGAACTTCGGCACCGCGGTGTTTTTCTCCTTCGCCCTGGGTATCGTTCTGTTCGGGTCCACGGTCCTGATTCCGGAATTTCTCCAAAGCAGTCTCGGCTACACCGCCGAGCTGGCGGGAGAGGTGTTGTCGCCTGCCGGGCTGGTCATGATGGCGATGATGCCTATTGTCGGGCGGCTAACCGGCACCAGGATCGATCCGCGCTTGCTGGTCTCCATCGGATTTCTCGGTTTGTCGTTGTCGCTGTATCGCTTCACCAGCATCAACCTTCAAATGGGTTTTCGAACCATCATGCTTCTGCGCATGCAGCAAGTGCTCTTTATGCCGCTGATATTCGTTCCTATCAGCACGCTGAACTATATCGGGGTGCCGCGGGAGAAGAATAACCAGGTATCGGGCATGTCCAGCTTTGCGCGCAACCTCGGCGGGAGCATTGGAACTTCATTGCTCGGCACATTCCTGGCGCGGCAAAATCAGACCCATCAAGTGAATCTTGTCGCCCATACCAGCGCTGGCAACCTCAATTTCGAGCAGATGCTGAGCGCCTTCAAAGCGATGTTCATTTCGCAGGGATACGATGCGGCTACGGCAACCACTAAAGCTTTAGCCATGGCTTACCGGACGGTGCAGCTCCAGGCCAGCACGCTGAGTTTTGAAAATAGCTTCTGGATCATGTCGCTGATTGTGGGCTGCCTTGCCCCACTGCCCTTCATCATGCGCCGCCCCAAACTGAGCCGCGACCAAAGGGAGCGGTCGTGATCTACCTGATTACCTTCGCGTGCTACGGCTGCCACTTGCACGGAGATGAATCGGGTTCAGTAGATCGGGATCACAATTTACCGGGAAGCCGTATGATCGAAGCTGACACGAATCGGGTTTTAGCAGAGCGGGAACTAATGGACCAGCCAACATATGGAATGGACAGAATCCGACGCGAGGCTGTGCTTGCCGGCCTAGTAGAGCGCTGTTCTAATCGTCGCTGGATCTTGCTAGCCGCCCACGTGCGCACCAATCATGTTCACATCGTGGTCGAAGCCGATGCGCGTCCCGAGAGAATCATGAACGACTTGAAATCCTACGTGAGCCGCTGCTTGAACAGGCTTAGGCTGGATGAACCCAACCGAAAGCGATGGGCGCGGCATGGAAGTACGCGGTGGCTGTGGGAGCCACAGAATGTGTCGGCTGCGATTCGGTATGTGGTTGAGGAGCAGGGCGATCGAATGGCTGTTTATGAGGCGGTAGGGGTTTGATGACCGCTCCCTATGGTCGCGGCTCGGTTTCGGCGCCGCGCGCATTAGAGCACTCGAGCGCGTTGGAGGGTTCGAGCGCATTAGAGCATTCGAGCGCATTAGAGCGTTCGAGCGCATTGGAGCCATTCGAGCGCATTGGCGCGTTCGCGTGCATTACAACTTCCCGCGGTTTAGAGCGTCCGCGCCGGATTGGAGTATCGTGCGCATCCCTAACCGTAAGGGGAAAAACCTATTGAAACCTGGCTCTGTAACCGGCCATCCTAGATTTAGTACCACGAGCAATTCTTATGAGAAGCGTGTTGTCTCGATTCGCGGTTATTGCGGCCTTCTGCTGCCTGTCAGGAGCAATCCTTTACGCCCAACAGGATCGTATCGCGGCGCGGATTGACAACAACCAACGCGTGCCGTTGCAGGGTCACGTGCACCCGAGCGCGAGGCCACAGTACGACCGCGGACCGGTGGCGCCATCGTTCCAGATGCCTGCGATCACAATGTTCTTGAAGGCGTCCGCTACTCAACAGAGCGCCCTCCAACAGACACTGGCCGACCAGCAGAATCCCGGTTCGCCGAACTACCACAAATGGCTCACGCCGGAGCAGTATGCCGGTAGCTTCGGAGCC
>Ga0207066_1080_pt1 | contig 24700 bp, 21 predicted proteins | sample Alteio_BWMinCont_24_FD_153490 | JGI IMG/M metagenome (GOLD analysis project Ga0207066, IMG submission 153490) | Enriched cells from forest soil in Barre Woods Harvard Forest LTER site, Petersham, Massachusetts, United States -... | ecosystem: Environmental > Terrestrial > Soil > Temperate forest >...
GATCGCAGCATTGGAATAGGTGAAACAATCCCATCACCATCTATGAAAAAATCACAGCGATCGTCAAACCATATTTTATTCTTTTCTAAATTGATCATCTTAATCGGCTCAGCAGCGACTATCGACTGAACAAGAAGCGCCATCGTTGCTTTTTCGGTAGTATTGGTATTCGATATATCATTTGGTACAATTATTGGGTGTTTTATCTCCTGGATAACTTCTTCTTTAATAATCGAATTATTGGCAATTGTTTCTGTGCCATTTAATTTTTGAATAATTACAGGAACATCTTTTATGTCGATACAATACATTCCATAATTATCACATTCCATGCCATACTTTTTTAAAGTGAGTCGTAGATTTTTATCAGCACGGTCAAAGGTGATTTTTTTAACACTGGGGTAATCATTCATAATTGTGTTGAGAGCATACACTGCCAACTGTTTGCCTAATCCCTTTTTTTTATAACTATCATTACAGAATCTAATATCTAAGCTCATGATGCTCTTATTAAAGTCATCATAACTTTGCGATAAAGATATAGACCCAATTGCGCTATAAGTATTTTTAGGATATATATAAAAATTAACAGATCTATACACGCGAGAACTTTTTTTAACATTAATATCAGAAAATTTTAAGTTTTTTATCTTTTCTTGGTCAAATAATGTGTTTTTTAGTTTTTCAAGATTAAAGGTAAATCCCCACGTATTAATTCCACCAAGATTTTTATAAAACTTGTCAAGTCCATCCTGAGACATATAGTCTTTATCTAATGTAGCAGAGATCCAGGATAAGCTTTTTATATTATGATTACCCTTTTGTATCTCGGCAACTGTGTACAATGCAAGTTTTTTTCCCAAACCATTTCCTCGATCATTACGCTCATAAATGTTAAGAAAGTTAACATAAGCGTCGCTGTTGCCGGGGGTTTCAGAATATTCGCTATAACCTATTACTTTTTGGTTTTTGTAAAAGTATAATGTTGTCGATTTTCTTATATCTTCTGTCTTTTTGATATCAAAATCAGCAAGATTAAGTTGAGTTTTATTATTCATTCCGTTAATTGATGAGATTAATCCTAAGATTGCGAATAACATTAGGTTTTTAATTGTTTTTTGCATGAGAATTCTCCAGTTTTATATTATTAATTACATTATATTACTATTTAAATACTACTTATACATAATTAAATTTACAGCAATCACAGTTATTGTCAATCAGAAAATATATAAATCTATGAAAATATTTAAAAAACATGGCAAACTCTTGACAATTAATAGTTTTTCCAGGTAATATCGGAATATGAATCCGAATTTTCATGGAGAAATTATAAAAAGTAGGAGTTTTTATGAAAAGATTACTTTATTTAGAGCAGATTAAAAGACAACTACGAGTGCATCCAATTTGTGCAATTTTAGGGGCACGACAGGTTGGGAAAACCACATTAGCACGACAATTTGCTGAGCAATATGACAAAAAAGTTGAATTTTTTGATTTAGAAAACCCAATTCATTTAACAAGTTTAGAAACGCCCATGCTTACCTTGAGCAAATATGCAGATTGTTTGGTGGTTATTGATGAAATCCAGCGTCGGCCTGACTTATTTCCTATTTTGCGGGTTTTGGTTGATGATCCTGAGAAAAAATATACCTTTTTGATTCTGGGCAGCGCATCTCGAGATCTTATTCGTCAATCATCGGAAACATTAGCAGGAAGAATTGGTTATATTGAGCTTCCGCCCTTTACCTTTCTTGATGTTCATGACTCAGATAAATTACTTATTCGTGGCGGCTTTCCACGATCATATTTAGCGGAATCGGAAACAGATAGTTTTTTATGGCGAGAGGGATATATCACTACTTTTTTAGAACGAGATTTGCCCAGCTTTGGTTTTGATGTTCCTGCAAAATTAATGCACAGATTTTGGATGATGCTCTGCTTTTATCATGGGCAAAATTTTAATGCGCAGGAAATAGCAAAATCTTTAATGATATCCGATAAAACCGTAACAAAATATTTGGATATTCTTGCAGGTACGTTTATGATACGCGTTTTGCAGCCGTGGTTTGAAAGCATAAAAAAACGACAGGTAAAAACGCCCAAAATTTATTTTAGAGATAGCGGAATTTTTAATGCTTTATCATCAATTCATTCGATTACAGAATTGGCAAAAACGCCTAAAATCGGGGCACTATGGGAAGGCTTTGCCTTGGAAGAAATTATTAATTGTTTACAGATACAATCTGCTGATTGTTATTTTTGGTCAACGCATAATGGAGCAACGCTTGATTTATTAGTATTCAAAAATGGAAAACGAGTCGGCTTTGAATTTAAATACAGCGATAGCCCCAAGATTACAAAATCTATGAATATTGCGCTTGAAGATTTAAAACTTGATCATCTCTATATAATTTTTCCGGGAACTATAAGCTTTCCTATGAATGAAAAAGTGACCGCATGCGGTCTTGATGCTTTGAAAGAAATTGAAATTTAGAACAAGCATAACGACTAAGAAAGCTTTTTATGAACACCTCACTTGCGCCAAGGCTATGGCGCACAGGACAGCAGACACGGCGATACGTCACTTTTTAAAATCTAATCCTTTTCAAATTCACCTAAAAAATAGTAGTGTAAAGCTAATCATATTGTGCGCTACTATTTTTTATGTGAGTTTTTTTAAGGAATTTAATCATGATCAATCGTATACCAGATTATCCTATTTTAGACGTCATTCTTAATCGTTATTCACCACGGGCACTTTCGGGAGAAAAAATTTCTCACGAAGAATTGCTCCAAATATTTGAGGCAGCTCGTTGGGCACCCTCATCGTATAATAATCAACCATGGCGTTTTGTCTATGCTCATCGCGATACATCGGCATGGGATCAACTTTTTAATCTTATGGTCCCAGCTAATCAAAGTTGGGCAAAGAATGCCGGTGTTTTAATTGTGGCCATTTCTGCAAAAAATTTTAGCTATAATAATAAACCATCACGTACTCATTCTTTTGATACGGGCGCTGCCTGCGAAAACTTAGCCATACAAGGCGAAGCGATGGGTTTTGTGGTGCATGGCATGGAAGGCTTTGATTATGATCGCGCAAAAAAAGCATTGAATATTCATGATGATTACGAAGTTGAAGCGATGTTTGCCATTGGCCATCCGGGCAACAGAGAAGATTTACCAAAAAAATTACAAGAAAACGAAACGCCCAGCGGCCGCAAGCTTATTGAAGAGTTCATTTTTGAGGGACAGATGTAAGAAATTTGTTTATACTAAGAACTATCTATTATTTCTTGTATATCCCTTTATGTATTGGAACTTTACTATTTTATGAATACAATTCAACAACAGGCTTTAATCAACTATTTATTTGGTTTTGTAACCCCCCATAAGCGCGAACTCATGCACAAAGCGCTTGAAAACAGAACACGCCACGTCACGGTTGTGATGGAAGATGTTTTTCAGCCTCATAATATCAGCGCAGCAATTCGTTCCGCTGAAGGTTTTGGGGTACAAGATGTGCATATTATTGAGCAACGGCATGCATTTGTTCCCGAAGTAAGCATCACGCGCGGTTCATCAAACTGGGTGTCATTGCATCATTATCATGGTCAAGAAAATAATACCAAAACTTGTTTTGAACAGTTACGTAAAGACGGTTACACGATTGTTGCGACCTCGCCCCATGCAAAAAGCTATAAAATTTCTGAATTTCCCTTAGATAAAAAAATTGCCCTTGTGTTTGGTACCGAAGATGTGGGAATTAGTGATTATGTCTTGCAAAATTGTGATGAATCAGTGGTTATTCCTATGTTTGGTTTTACTGAAAGTTTTAATATTTCGGTAAGCGTTGCATTGTGTTTATATGATGTCACGACGCGCTTGCGCGCATCATCACTGGATTGGTCACTGCCTGAACATGAAAAACTTCAGATTCAATTGGATTGGTTACGATCGAGCATTCGCGGATCTGCGATTCTTGAGCAGCGATTTTTGGAATCTCAGGCAGGGTTGTAGATATATTTTTCCGCTTCGTCTCTCGATACACCCGTCTTCGCGCTATCGCGCTAAGCCAGGCACTCGAGATGAGCGGAGACTAAGACAACTCTGCCAATATCAAAAAATGAATAAAAACTGATTTGACCCCGCTCATCTCGAGTGATTCGAGCAAAGCATCCCAATGCGGAGCGAGAATTGTATCGAGAGACGAAGCGGGTAAAAAGGGCACCATGAACCACAATGCAAATAGCATGCAACATTATGGAATTGTAATAAGCACACAAATGCCGCATAAGCAAACCTGTATTATTTTAGATTATAAATTCGGTTTAATTGAAGCAGTTTTTTTTCGTCAGCCGCTTATGCAACGCGTGCATCATGGCATGCTAATAGAATATTCTCTTAAGGAACAAGGCAAGAAGTATAAAATCGATATGATTAATGTGCTTGCATTGCCGCAAAAATGGGCTACCGAAGATATTGAATTTTTTCATGCGGTGTTGCGCATTATTTCTCAGTGCATGATGCTCGGCTCTTTTAATCAGCCCCTTTTTAGCTTAATAATACAACTCTATCGTCATCATATTACTCCTGAAGAGCAAACGTCACATGAGCACGAACTTTTTAAAAAATGGTTTTTATGTCGACTTTATAGTTTGGTTGATATTTACCCTGACAATCATAGTTCATTTGATGTTTCATTTTTCAACTTAATTGTTTCTCAGAATGCCCTATTGCTTCCAAAAGACAATAATTTTGAGCTCCTTTTGAATCTTAATCGCTGGTTAGAAAGTTGTAAGATATAGTTTTTTTTTATACGCTGAATAAGTACATCATCATATATTATGCAGTGCTTTTTTTATATAAATATACCAAAATTATACCCATAGAAGGGACCTTTATGAACTATACGCTCTCCCTCATACCTATTATATTGACTCTTTTTATCAACAATCAAGCCGAAGGGTCTGCCTATTTATCAACGGCAAAAAAATTTTTTTTACCCGGACTTTCTGAGGAAAAAACGCTTCCTAAATTAGAAAAAATCGATCAAATGACTTTGATTGCCCGTCAATTAGAGTCATTAGAAAGCATGAAAGCTGCGGCTCATGACCAGGATTCCCGTTACGAAATTGACCTAGAAAAAATTGCAGCGGATTTAACATACATCAAATCTTTATTAAAAAAAACGTCTCTTAATCAACAGGCATTTTTGAGCAAAAAAAAGAATCTTTTAGAGAGAACCTATCAAAGTATTTTTGAAATTATTCAAGAATTACGTCAAACCATCACTATGCTTGATGCCTATGGTGTTGAATTAAAAAATTATCATGAAGATCCACAATTTAAAGAATTGTTGCTACCAAAAAAAGCATCCTTTGATTTTGAAGATTTAAGAAAATGTGCGCAAACACTTTTTACCGCAAAAAGCCGTTTGGATGAACTTGAAAACTTAAAAAAAACTATCGAGCATGATCACGAAAAACGTCAAAAATCACTCGATAGCCTTATCAAGGAATATGAAATAAAAGAAGAACAACAAAAAAACTTTTCGCAAGGCGCGATGAACAACGATGAATCAATGGCAAGCTTTACTCAAAGAGAACAAGCGGAACTTTTTGATGAACAGCTACGATACCTTGATTATAAAAAACAGTTTGCCCAACTCAAAGTTGATGAAGACATTGCACGTCTCGAGCTTCTTGATTCACGGTTATTAATAAAAAGACGCCAAGTAGATGTTTTACAGCAACAATATACTGAAATTAAACGCGCCGTTGCAATTGATCCTGCCTACATAAAAAACGCAGAAGAAACGCTTGAAAAGCAACGACAAGAATTTTTTGAAAAACGGGAGCGTTTGAATGAACAAATTAGTTTATTGCTTCCTCTTAAAGAACAATTTAAGAAAAACTTTGAAAATGTTGTTCAGAAATTTGACGTTTCAGCTCATGATAGTGCATCAATAAAAGAATGGGAAAAATTACCCGAAAATCTTAAAACAATTAATGACTGGTTGTCAGTCGCTGTTTTGGGTGCTATGAATGCGCATGAAATGCTTATTGAAACACAAATTGAATCACGTAGCGTTGAAATTCGTCAGGCAAACATTGAATTACATCACAAAGAACTTGAAATGGAAATTTTACGTTCGTGGTATCATTTGACCTATCGAAAAGCACGTTTTAATGCCGATGAAGAAATTGAAAAAGAAAAAAAAATCTATATAACAGAACAGGCTCAACTCAAAATTACTTTAGCTGAACTTTCGGAAAAACGTGATGCAAGTATTAATGAATTATATGCACTCAATGCAATACAAGATAAAATTAAATCATATATTAGTATGCTGGGAAAACAAAATAGTTCTCTTTTTGCACACCATCAAAAAGAGTATATAGAAGTACAAGAAGGGCTCGTACGCGCAGAAGATGAAGTGCGTAAGCGTATCGTTTTTATTGGTAAAATAATTGAAACGTATGCAAAAAGTATTGCGCGCGTTCGTGATGATATCAAAGAAATTGATGATATCATGATCGAATTAGGAGCAAAAGGGTTTTGGATTCGCTCAGAACAGTCAATTGAATGGAAAGATCTTGAAAACTTTATTCCTGACATAAAACGTTTTTTACGTGATGTTAAAAATACGGGGCTTTTGTATATAAAGAATTTTTCTCTTTCTTCGATGCTTACTGCTATGATTCGTTATGGTCAGACGCCCTATTTTATAATTTTTTTTCTTTTGCGTTTATTGATCGCTCTTTTATTTTTTATGCTTCTTTCTATCTATTTGCCGGACTTTAGTTATTATATCTCTCAAAAAGAATCTCGTTATCGTGTTGTAGCTCGATTTCGTGCGCTTTTGGTACTATTTTTAGATTTTACCAAAACACATCTTGTAAGTTTATATATATGGGCACTCATGTATTTTGCGGTGCATACGGATTGGGTTGATCATTATGTAGCAATATGGTTCTACCTCCTTTCCATCCCCTATTTAATGATCATGTTTTATACATTTTTTGATTATTTTTTACAGATCAATAAAAATAAAGAATATCTTTTTATAAACCAAAATTATATCTGGCGTTTTACCACCGTTGTTGGTCTCTTTGTCTATGCAACTATTGGCATCTCATTTTTCCGTCAAGCATTTATGGTAGGTAACTATTATGATTCACAAATGTCTGACATTCTCCTTGCTCTTAATATTGTATTGTTACAAATTGCTCTTATTTGTCTCATTGGAAAAGAGCAAATTTTAAGTATTTTTGCTTATCGTGATACCCCTGCGGTGCAATGGATCGAAGAGCGTATTGAAAAATACTATTATGTTGTTTTGTTGTTTGTCATGGCAATTATTGTCATGAGTAACCCTTATGTAGGGTATGGTAAGCAAGTATTTTATGTTCTTTCACGGGTAATTATTACAGGTTGTTTGATTCCTCTTTTTTCATGGCTTCACAATCGCATCAAACGCTCATCATCAGATTTCTTTTTTTATTATACTGATGGAAGTGCAGTAAAAGAAAGATTCCCTGCAGGTAAAACTTGGTATGGAATTTTTATTGTCGTGTGGTTTTTTATCTTCGTTGTGCTCGGTATTATTATTGGTGCACGTGCCTGGGGGATCCATATAGATTTGATCGACGTGCGACATTGGCTTGGTTATACCATTTACAGTCCCGGGTTAGATGAAGTCACCGCAAAACCAATCTTAGTAACCGGCATGTCATTACTAAAAATAATTATGTATATCATAGGTGGTTTTGGTATTGCCTATATAATTAATCGATTTGTCTTACAACGCATCTTCGACCCTCTTTTAATTGGTTCAGGCGTTCAAAGCACGATTCTCACCATAACTCGTTATATTGCGGTAATTATAGCGTTATTACTTGGGTTGCAAAGCGCAGGTTTAGAAGGTATGGCAATGAAGCTTGTTGTGCTTGTGGGTATTATGTCATTTGCCTTAAAAGAACCTTTGTCTGATTTTTTTGCCTATTTTATTATTTTGGTACAACGACCAATTAAAATTGGCGATTTCATTCAAGTAACGCAAAATTCTGAAAATGATGTTACCGGAATCGTTCGCCATATTACACCTCGATCAACGATTGTGCGCCATAAAAACAGTGTAACTCTTGTTATTCCTAATTCAGCAATTATAACCAACACCGTGAGAAATTGGAGCTACGTGCGCACATTCACTGCAATTAATGATATTTTTGTAACGCTCCCCTTTGGCATCGATACCGATAAAGCCCGACAGATTATATTTGAGGCAATCCAAAACAATGCTACCGTTTTAAAAAATCCCGTGCCAATCGTGTGGCTTTCTGACTTTGCAGAACATGGGTATCGCTTTTTAATCCGTTGTTTTATTTCGGTTGAAAAAATTACCGAGCGTTTTGAAATTGAATCACAAATTCGGTTGGAACTTGTGCGTCGCCTGCGACAAGAGGGAATACAATTGGCCGTACCATTGAGACTTATTAAAAACGTAACAGAAGGCGATAATGAGTTTCCTGCGGTTCAAGATAATTAAGGAGTTTTTTTCATGAAACGCTTACCAATTGGCATCAGTGATTTTAAAAAACTTATAAAAGGTGATTATTATTACGTCGATAAAACCTTATTAATCAAAGAGTTGTTAGAGCAGGGAGCTGAGACGGTTTTATTGCCTCGACCACGCCGATTTGGCAAAACACTTAATCTTTCGATGCTTTATTATTTTTTTAGTAATACCGAAAAAGATTCTGAGTTGTTTGCAAATACTGCAATTTCACAGCATTCAGATCATATGACGGAGCAAGGTCAATATCCTGTTATTTTTTTAACATTCAAAGATATTAAAGAAAAAACATGGAATGGTGCCCATAAAAAAATAGCCGAAATAATTGCGCAATTATTTGAAAAGCATAAAAATATTCTTGAAAAAATATTAACTGATCGTGATCTTGAAGAATACAACGCAATATTACATCAAACAAGTTCTTCGTTTGATCTTAAATCAAGTTTAAAATTTTTGAGTGACCTTTTATATCGTCATTATAAAAAACGAATTATTTTTTTATTGGACGAATATGATACACCAATTCAAACGGCATTTATAAATGGTTATTATCAAGAAATGGTTAATTTTATCCATATCTTACTAAATTCTATATTGAAAGATTATAACCATCTTGAACGTGGTTTTTTGACAGGGGTCTTAGATCTTCCTAAATCAGATATGCTTTCCGGACTACTTAACAATCTTAGGGCTGAATCTATTTTAGACGATGGATATTCAGATACATTTGGTTTTACCCAATCAGAAGTCGATTCTTTATTGGTTGAATATAAATTGGAGAATCAATCCCAATCTATTAAAGAATGGTACAATGGATACCTATTTGGAGAAACCGCCATATACAATCCCTGGTCGCTAATACATTGCATACATAACAATGGAAAATTAGAACCTTACTGGGACAATGCAAGAGATCAAGCCGAGAAGGATTTCATAAAAAAAGTAATTCTTCATGCATCAACTTATACACAAGAACTACTTGAATTTTTTATGCACGGCGAAAAAATCAACGCTGAGATTACTCTTTATTTCTCTTTACCTGATAAAGCGACTTTGAATATCTTATTTTTTATGGGATATTTAGCGTCATCAAAAACTGAACTCATTATGGGGCGCCACATGTGCGATCTTATAATTCCCAATAAAGAAGTCAGAATTATATATGAACAACTTTTAAGAGAATTTTTATCTGAGCCACTCTCTCAAAAATCATTAAATAGGCTAGAACAGGCCTTGATTGAGGGCGACGACATTATTTTTGAAAAAATTCTTTGTGAATATGTGATGAATAGCACAAGCACATTTGATTTGCCTGCCAACCAATCAGAAAAATGTTATCATCTTTTTATCCTCGGCCTTTTAGTGACTTTAAGTCATACCTACGAAGTTCGATCAAATCGGGAAAGCGGATATGGCCGCTATGATATTATGTTATTTCCCAAGGACATAACTAAGCGCGGTATTATTTTTGAATTTAAAAGAACCGATAAAAATGAAGATCTAGCAGAAATGGCCCAAGATGCACTTGATCAAATTAACAAAAAAAAATATGCTACTGAGTTGCGCAGTCGTGGAGTTCAGGCCATCACCGCTTTTGGCATTGCGTTTCGGGGAAAAGAAATGGTGTTAAAATTTATATCTTTGTAAGAAAAATTAACATACTATCTGACGGCTTGTGGTGAGTAATCTGGGCGAGTCGCAAGATATTTTGAACTTATTTTATGAAAATAGTATTTACGCAAAAGAGGGCGCCTGGTGAATAACTAAGCGCCCTCTTTAAAATTTTGATATCTAAAATTTAGATAATTTCTGCATCAGCATCTTCTTCTGTAGTATAAACATAGGTTGCTACCGCAGCTGTTGCAACGCCAGCAACAATAAATGCTGCCCAATAAGGATGATTCGAAGCAAATGTTGTTGGTGCAGTCCAAACACAAGTTTTAATGCCAGAAGCTACTCCATAAACTACTCTAGAGAAGAATCCTGGATTGTTTGCAACATTGTTCGCAATATTTTCTGCTGCTTTTTTACCAGCTTCTTCGCCAATATTGTTAGCTACGTTTTCGGTGATTTTTTCACCCAATTTTTGAGTAGCGTCTACTACCGTCGCATTTGCAGCTGCAAAACCAACAAAAATAATCGAAGCAAAAAGTACATTTTTAAACAAATTCATACTAAATTCCTTTACGTAACGTAAAACGGTTAAACACTCTTTGTATGTTATCCAATAGACTTCAGATAACACTCTTTATTAAGTTTAATAAAAAAACCCGGATCGTCAACAAATGCATATTTTTTTGTGATTTTATCGGAATGAGATCTTGTTTTTATTACCCGAGTATCATACTATAAATAACACAGATTATTCAAATTCTCATGTAATACTTCTGTATTAAACGGTAAAAAAAGGATGCTCAGTTATGAAGTTACCCATCACTCTTTCGGTCATACTCATGATTCTTTTAGGATCGCTCTGGCATATACCTCTTACTGCGTATTGGCCCATTTACGACAATTCGAGCAAAAACCATACCAGTCAAACGGTTATGTCCACACGCCCTCTCTTTCAAACCGATGCACTTTTTTCGGGTACATGGGCAGAATTTATCACCAATCAGGGCAAAGAAGGCACCTGCGAACTTGTTATTGAAGCGCTTGGACTCTATCAAAATTCGGTTAATAATTTTTGTAAATCTCGAGGTTATTTTTTAATGAACTGTAAACCTGCATTATTAGTAGCGGGGGACAGTTCACCGTTAGTGCTTGATCGTGACATCCGCTCAGAATTTATCGGAATTACCGACCCAGATTTTGAAGGGATATTAACGGTACAACCAGAACAGCAAGAAGGTGGCGTGATACTTTCATGTAATCAACATCTAGGTGCCTATTTTGATTGGGATTTTATAAAAACCTGGTGGGTTGATGTTGCGCTTCCTATTTTTACGGTAAAAAACAGACTGAATACCAATGGGTCAGCGCCCGAGGTTGTTGCAGGTTTTAACGCAGCAGACCTTTGTTTTGCACGAATTGATCCCTGCACAAGTACTAAAACGGGAGTTGGCACCATCGAAATTCGTGTGGGCGGAGCATTTTTATATGAAGATGGCTTTTTTCTTGATTATTATAGTGGTATTGGCATTCCAGCTGAAGGCAAACCAACAGCGCGCCATTTATTTCCGGCAACGCTGGGCAACCAAAATCATTTGACGCTTATTAACGGCGGCCACTTTAAAATGCCCCTTATCTGTTTGTGCGACGATAGTTGCACGCTACGATTTTTTTTAACCATAGAAAATCGGTATTATGTGAGCAACCATCAAATGCGAACCTTTGATCTTCAAAATAAACAATTTAGTCGCTATTTACCCGTCAGAAGAGCCGGGGAAACTGCCACTATTCCTGCAGCAAACGTGTTAACATTCTGCATCAGTGTTCATCCCAATAGTTTTACTAATCTGAGCACCGGTATTGAATTGTGCGGCGAACATTTTACCTGCGACCTTGGTTACCGCCTTTGGTGCCATCAAGGCGAAGGCATTCGTTATGAACGCAAATGTTGTGAAAAACGAAGTCCGCTCTTTAGTCAATATGGTATTGCAGGTACCGCGCCGGGTGCATCCGCAAGTCTCAGCACTATTGCAAATCTCGCAGCCGATGACCCCGTTTTTATACCTATCAAAGAAAGTGATATCAATTATTGTTCTGGATTAGCGAGCGCAAGCCTGACTCAGGGCTTCAATATTGAATTTTATTACCGAAAAGAACTTGCCCAAAAAGAGATGCTTTGTGGGCTGGGCGGTTCATGGGAAACTCCTAACAACAACTCAGCTTTGCAAACCTGGGGTGTTTGGCTGCGATTAGGCAGCAATTTTTAGTTATTAATGTTAAAATAAGTGCTTCAGACAAGAATATTAACCGACAAGAATATTAACCATAGTTACCTAAAAAGGACCAAATATGAAACATCATAATCACGCAACACGCAATAGCATAATCATTTTTGCTGCGATAGCATTAATCATTGTAGGCGGCTTGTATTTCTGGCACAACGGCAAAGATGTGCACTGCACTAAAGTTTGCACCACTAATATTGATGAAGAAATAACCTGTGCAGACATTTGCGCACCAAAGTAAAAGCTTACAAAAAATGAAGCCCCGCTCAAGAAAATAACTTTTCCAAAGCGGGGATTTATTTTACTGTATTTGTTCACCGTTTAACAAGATTTTGGTGGCTGTTTTTGCTTTAATGATTTCTGCCCGAATAAATCGGTGATACTTGCCCAAATAAGAACTATGATTTTCATAGATCCTGACTAAAAAAATATTTTCTAAAATTTTGTGCCAATATCAAGCCCGGCGGTCCAATCTTTACCAATCCCTTTGCTTGCAACCGTTATATCACCAAAAAGTCCAAAACGCCAATCGCGGCAGGAATCGCTGTGATCAAACCAGAATGTCGTAAATAATTTTTGTTGTGTTGCTGCAGGCTGAATCCCCGGCTCAAGATCTAGTGCACATGATGCATTGTAATAATCAACAATGGAAAGAGATTCTCTTGTTTTATGCCAATAGTCATACCCAAGCTCAAACTTAAACCAATCGTAATCAAAATTAATCGCCGTTGTATATTGTAATACTAAACCTGGTTGTACATGTGTTCTTGTTACCGGTGGATAGAAAAAGAGCACCGTTTGTTGGTTAAGAAACTGTAAATTTTCAAGAACTTCTATCGGATCTGCATAATCACGGTTAAACATAGCAGCCGTTTTTGTGTTGCGGAAATAGCGCGATTCATTGGCAGGACAGCTATAAAATAAACGGAAATTATTACGCCAGAAATAACAATCATCAAAATGATATAAAAATTCACCCAAAAACCCAATACCCATATGCAATGCACCGAGATTATTTTGTGCCGCTACTTCAGTGAGACGATCAAGCGTATCAAGTGCAAATGCTATGCCGACATTTTTTGCTTGTGTTGGATTGCAAGCGAGTTCAAAATAGTTAAAAGTTGGCTGAACAGGACACGTAGGATACGTTCTCCCAATAATACCTTTTGCAAGAGTAATTGCCGAAGGAAAATTCAGCTCAAGACCAAGCGCGAGAGTAATGCATTCCGTATCGATCGTATCAAAAAAAACTTGTGCCCGCAAATCCCCAAAGCCAAAAGAATCATTTACTAAATGTTCAGTTAAAAGCTGTTCTATAGAATTATTGTCACTGGTACTATTACAATTCGCTGTTGTGGAGTTAAAACTTTGAATAAAAGGGGCATTGGCAATAGCATCTTGTTCTTTTTTGGTAAGAAAAAAATTATGTTCTAAATAATAAACAGGCAGTAACATGCGCCATTCAACACCACAATCACGACGTTGGTAAGTGAGCATTGCACCGATACGTCGTTGTTCAAGTTTTATTTGAGTAAAAAGAGGCACGAGGTCAGGAATACTCACATTTAGGTCAAATGCCCTTAACGCATTATCAATAGCAGCTATAAGATCGGTATCGTTAAAATTTAAAAATGATCCTATATAGGGGCTACATGGCGAGAGATACACTTTTCGCATTTGATTAAAAAATAATTTTGCAGAAAAATAATTATGGCCATCACAGAGGTTAATACGTCGTGCTTCTAAAACAGGATCTGTTTGAAGCGAACGAACAATGGGTGGTGCCGTACGTAAATAGAATTGATTAACTAAAACATTTTGTATTGCCACGTCTGGCCCCGTAATAAGTGCTAAGACATCTGCAGGGGTTAAGTCACACGCTTGCTTAAACTGAGTGGGATCAAAATCAGGGACATGATCATCATCAAAATCAAAAAAACTTATTTCATCGGCTTCATCTTCATAGCCATAAGCGCGATTAGAATTTTCTGCCAAAAAAAATGTTGGCGTAATTATTAATAATAAAAAACCGGATACTAAAATTTTTTTACGTATATTCATAAGGTCCATCTCAAAAAAAATAAATAATCAAAAGAATAAGCTCAAAGCATTAAGGAGAATAGGTTTAACATACCATTTGAAATCTGTTTTGACAAAAAAATAAAGTTTTTGCTCGATTTTTTATAAAAACGGAGTAAGATAAAAACAAATAAAATCAAGCAAGTATGAGTTACCTCTTTAAATATAAGGCGTTTATTGTGTCACAATTTATTATCGAAGGCAATATCGGTGCCGGAAAGTCTACGTTTTTAGCAAAAGTGGGTAGATTTTTAGAGGTGCAACAAGTATTCGAGCCCTGTGCAGCATGGCAAGACGTTGGTGGTGCAGGCAATATTTTGCAAGCATTTTATGATGATGGCAAACGCTGGGCCTATACATTTCAGTCTTATGCATTTATTACGCGTGTTTTAGAGCAAGAAAAAAACAGATCATTATATCCCGGGGCGATTCAATTATTAGAGCGTTCTGTCTATTCTGATCGTTATTGTTTTGCAAAAAATGCTTACGAATCAGGTTTAATGACCGCGCTTGAATGGGCGTTGTATTGTGAGTGGTTTGAATGGTTGGTACAAAGCCGCATGAATACGCCACAAGGTTTTATTTATTTGCGCACAAGCCCCGAGGTGTGCTTTGAGCGTTTGTCTTACCGTGGACGCAGTGAAGAGACCGCCATTCCTCTAAAATATCTAGAACTCTTGCATAATAAACATGAAGAATGGTTAATTGAGAAAAAGAACATTGCGCCCTATTTGTATGATGTTCCCGTCTTAGTACTTGATTGCAATGAGCAGTTTGAGCATAATGAACAACTACAAAAACAGCATGCAAAAAAAATTGCTGAATTTATAGCACAAACGGGTGCAGTGCAGTATAGTGGCAAAGTAACGCCACAAGAACTTTTAGTTTAAATTAAAAAGGAGCCCATTATGGAAGATTACGTTAAAGCGGTTGCATATATAGCGACGGCAATTGTTGTAGCATTTGGAACAATGGGTCCTGCTATTGCTCAAGGGATGATTGGTTCAAAGGCATGTGAAAATGTGGGAAAATATCCTGAAAGTTATGGTAATATTTTTAATGCTATGCTTATAAGTATGGTATTTCCTGAAACGATAGCATTATTTGCAACGATGATGGGTGGTCTAATTCTCGTATTTTCTCGATAAGAAGAGTGAGTGATTTAATTTGGAAAATAAAAAAACCCGATCATCTCGAGTGATTCGAGTGCAAGCGAGAATTGTATCGAGAGATGAATCGGCAAACAAAGAATAGCTGATGAGCGGGGAGCCGGTATAAGGGATGCGTTATGATTAACGGTACATTATTACTACAAATTTTTAATTTTTATGTTGGCTATAGTATTCTTAAAAGAATTATTTTAAAACCAGCATTACGAATAATTGATCAGCACGATGAAAAGCTAAAGCAATTGCATCACGCACTTGTTGATTTGAAAAATCAAATCTCTATTCATGAAGAACAGTCAAAAAAAGTATGGCAAGAATGTGCGCGTAAATTAGTTGCAAGCTCACCTACCGTTGATAAAGCTTTATATCACTATGATAAAGACCAAATAATTAAAAGTTTGCAGCACCAACTCGTGCCCTTGAGCGAAGAAGCGAAAAAAAATATCATTGAAACAGTTACTCAAAAATTGGTACAGAATATAACTCAGGATATATCCCCTAAGGCTACGCCATGATTAACATTATTAATATATTGTTTTCGTTGCTGCAGTTTTTATTTTTTTGTATTTGTTGTGTTTATATTTTGAGAAAATATATTCCGGTCATGCAAAAAAAATATTCCGAAGAATTTTCTCGTCAACAAAATCTTGAAGAACGTTGTGATGAGTTAAAAAAATCATTAGCGCATGTTGAGACTGTTTGCCAAGAGCAAGCTTTTGGGTGTGATGCGCTGTTGAATAAAGTAGTTGCATGGAAAAAATGTTTTGAAGAGCAAAAACATACAGAAGAAAAAAATCGTAGAACTGTTTTTCTTCAGGCTCAAGAAAGACATCAAAAACAGATGCAGCTGCGCGAGAAACAGCTCATACAATCAGCTCTTTTCCCTGCGGTAGTTCATAAAGCACGGGTTCTTTTGCAACAAAAATTTTTAGAATCTCAGCCTAAGCCCAATCTTGCAATGTTATATAATGAACGATGCATAGATATATTAAAAGACAAAAACTCAGAAACAAATACAGAAACTAGAAAAGGGTCATATTAATGGATATGACCAGCTTGTCACGAAAATATGCAGCAGCATGGATACATCATTATCAGTGGTATGATCAAGATTTTAGTTGGATGGAAAAACTTTCTCAACTTACCCATTTTTTACTTACTCATCGCAGGCGTTTTGTGTATGAACCACTTCGTGGATATGCGCTTGTTTTTAAGAATTTTGAGTTACACAATTTTGATACTAGGCTCATTATGATGATGCTTGAAAAAGAACAAAGAATGTTTCTTTTGCCTGATATTTTATATGAGGTGGTTTATTTGTATAAAAAACAGCATGGTATTGAATCCTGCATCGTTACCTCTGCCTGTGAATTAACACCCGAACAAAAAAGGGTATTGGAAAATACGCTTGAAAAGAAAACGAAAAAAAGATTATTATATTCATATGAAATTGATGATACATTAATTGCAGGCATTCGCGTGCGAGGTGAAAATTTTATCTATGAAGATTCGGTTAAACAGCGACTTCACGCTCTTGAAAAAGGGCGATACGATGGGTGTTTATAATAATAATGACACTATAAAATATAGGTATGAGCATGGAATTAAAAAGTACTGACTTAGTAATGCTTTTTGAAAAAACATTACAAGATTTGGAGCGTCAGGAATCAAGTCATGATCTCAAACAAGCTGGATTCGTTATTCAAGTTGGGGATGCCAGTTGTAAGATACATGGTTTATATGATGCTGTTTTTGGAGAACTTTTAGAGTTTGAAGGTGGCAATAAAGGTATCGTATTTGATTTAAATGAAAATTTCACCACGGTCTTTTTATTGCATGCACATATTCCGGTAAAAGAGCTCGAAATAGTGACTCGCACGGGAAGTGTTTTTAGAGCACCCGTTGGCAATGCGATGCTTGGTCGCGTGGTCAATGCAATTGGGCAACCGATTGACGCATTAGGCGAAATCCATGCGCAAGAGTTTCGGCCCATAGAGGTAGAAATTCCTGGCATTATTGAACGGAGCCCGATTAATGAATCACTTGAAACAGGGATTATGGCTATTGATGCGTTGGTCCCCATTGGTAAAGGGCAACGTGAATTGTTGATTGGTAATCGTAGCACCGGAAAAACTTCGATCGTACTTGACACCATTGTTCACCAGAAAAATAAAAAAGTATACTGTATTTATGTTTCTATTGGTCAACGGCAAGCAAATTTAGCTCGCATTGTACGTTATTTAGAATTACATGGGGCGCTTGAATATACCGTTATCGTCAGTGCTGATGCTGCAGAATCCGCCATTAATAAATATTTGGCACCCTATGTTGCCACCACTATTGGTGAATTTTTTAGAGATCAAGGTCATGACGTTTTAATTATTTATGATGATCTGAGTAATCACGCAATTGCGTATCGTGAAATTTCGCTCTTAATGCGACGTCCACCGGGACGCGAGGCGTACCCAGGTGATGTTTTTTATATTCATTCACGTCTTTTGGAGCGTTCAGGAAAACTTGCAAAGGGTGGTTCAATAACATCATTACCCATTGTTCAAATTCAGGGCGATGATATTACCGCCTATATTCCGACCAACTTAATTTCTATTACCGATGGCCAAATATTTTTAGACACTAAATTATTTAATGCGGGTATTCGTCCTGCGGTTAACGTCGAACTTTCGGTGTCCCGTGTTGGTGGCGCCGCTCAAACAAAAGCAATGCGACAGGTAACCCGTGCGTTAAAACTCGAATTAGCACAATATCATGAATTGCTGGGATTTTCACAATTTGGAACTGAACTTGATGTTGTTTCACAATTACGTTTAGCGCGTGGAGCACTTATTGTTGAGCTTTTAAAGCAACCAGAAGAAGTTACCTATTCATGTACCGATCAAGTTTTGATACTCTTTTTATTGCGAGAAAATGTTTTGGATGAGCTTCCGGTAAAAAAAGTGAATTTATTTGCAATTCAATTTGTGAGCTATGTAAAATCAGTGTATACTGATGTTTATATTGCTATTGAAACGGAACAGTCTATTTCACCAGAAATCACCCAAAAATTGCAAGAAATAGCTGGTGAGTTCAGAAAAATATTCTCCGCAACATCTTGAAATTATTCTCATAGTAAGTGCCCATAGCTCAGCTGGATAGAGCAACGGATTTCTAATCCGTAGGTCGTAGGTTCGACTCCTACTGGGCACACCAGGCTTCGTTCTATCGAACTACGCCCGGCGCTGCCAGCAAAGGAAATTCAATAGAAAAATTGTCTTTGTATGCAAAAACGAAGCCTGTCCGGCGTAGCTTATTGCGCAGCAATGCGAAGACGGACTGTACCGGCAGATAATTATATTTATATTATCCGCTCAATTAATTACTCTGATAAAATCTATATTAAAAAACATGATTACATTTTTTTCATAGGGGACTAGATAGTGATATTTCAAAAAATGAATTCTTGCCGATTGGCTATCATTGTATTAATGACTTCCTTTTCGATACTGACGCTCTTGTTTTCAACTCTACCTTCAAACGATCAGGTAAATAAACAAAAAATTTGCAACATCTTACAACTAAAGACATGGAAAGCTACTATCTATCCACATAATTTAAAAATATGCGGAGAGAAAAGCAGTGGTCAACCTGTTTTAATGGGAGCAGCGCCAGATAGTCGATTTGATGACCCTCTAGAAGTGCGTGTTGCCAAGGATTATATCGAAATTGTTTATTCCGATATAAAAGTGCGTATTTCTGCAAAAGGCGATAGGGTTCATTTTTATTTTGAAGTTGATAAACCAGGAGAGATTGTATGGCCAGCCAGTGGACAGGATACGCAAATAAAGGCGATTATGTATCCTGATAGCGAGGGAATGTACATTCCTGTGGAAGATGAATTTTGGCTAAAACAACTTAATGGTTATTGTTGTGAAAATCTTTCTATGCCCTGTTATGGCTATGAAGTATCAAATGAAACGATAGGTTATATACTTCATACAGACTTGCGTAATGAGCTACAGTTTTTAGTTACAGGCGCGAGGCTGAGTAATCTTGTGAAACATAGCTGTTGCGAGTTAGATCAAAAGTATGATTATGAAATCAGTGTTGCTTTTGCGGGAAAATCAATATTAGGTCCTGCTTGGAATTACAAGCATTATCTTATCTCGCAAGGTGTTTACAAGACGTTAACTGAAAAAGCATGTGAAAATTCCGAAGTAAAAAAGCTATTTGGAGCCCCACATGTTTATGTGTGGGGTGATGGTCGCACTACTGAATTTTTAACCTATATGAATAGTGTTGGTATAGATCGTCTTTGGATAGGCTTTGAGCAATCACTCGTTAATAATAATGACACTGACGTTAACGCTACGTTTATTAATATGGCATTAAAATTAGGATATTTGGTAGGTCCTTATGATGAATTTCATACCATGATGGACCCAAAACTAGCTGACTGCCCGAACGTCATTTTTGAGGATATGTATCCCTATGCATCGGTGATTGACAGTCAGGGGAAAAGGATGCCAGGATTTGCTGGTAGGGGTTATTATATAAGTTCACAAGCCCTTTTATTGAACAATAATCAAGCAATCTATAACCGCATAGATAAATTTTTAAAAACAGGTATTAATAGCTATTTTCTGGATTGTGATGCAACAGGAGAATTATTTGATGATTATGCTTCAGAGCATACAATGAGTCAGTATAAAGATCGTGAAAATAGATTGGCAAGAATGGCTTATATATCGGATGACAAAAAAATGGTACTCGGTTCCGAATCAGCTGTTGCATGGGCAGCTCCTGTTTTGGCATTTACGCATGGAACATTTGCTGTTAATAATAACGCTCACTGGCCATTTATGCAGAATAAAAATGTTTATGGTGGGTGGTATCCATCAGAGAGACCAAAAATTTTTTTTAAAAGTATTCAAGCTCAAGATGAATATGTGAACAATAAATATAATCCCTGTTATCGTATCCCCTTATTTCAAGCGGTATTTCATGAGGCACTGGTGACTACCGATCGTTGGGAAATTTCCCATATGAAATTCAACAACATAGTTGAAGTACGAGAATTGTTGGAATTATTGTATGGTGTTCCCTCCATATGGGCGTTAGATATGTCGGATATTAAAAAACATACCAAGAGATTCAAAAAGCTTTTTAGCTTTTTTTCGCCATTGCATAAAATCATTGCAACTGAACCAGTTACTTCCTTTGATTGGTTAACTAAAGACCGTAAAGTTCAACAAATTACCTTTGGTGACATTGTACGGCTTGTTGCGAATTTCTCGGATGATAAATTTAAAGAACTTCCTGCTAAGTCTTTGCAAGCATATTGGTTACAAAATGGTAAAAAAGAAATTTATATACCCTGATTTTGGACCTGTGTTAATAAGGTTCGTATTGCAATGATCAGATCAGCATAAAGTTGCTGAAATAGTCAGATCATTACCCCGATTAAATTTATGTTGGTCAAAAGATTGTTGGATTAACAATGATTAAACAACCGAGTTTTGAAAAATTTAATGAAGAAGAAATGAAAAACCCGGCATATAGAGCTGAATATGAAGCGAAAAGGTGGCTATGTTTCAACATCGGTGAATAAATTATCAAGAATTGCACAAGTTCTCGGCTATGATCTCAAAATTTCTTTACGGGCTAAAAAGCACGAACTAAAAGTTTAATTCTAAATTCTTTAAAGCTTTAAATGTAACTAGCTGCTCTCGCAGGGGTTTAAAAGAACGTGTAGTTGAGGGCAGCTTAATCTTTTCAATGTTTTTCATAAAATGATGCAAATCCTTTGAATTATGCTTATAAAAGAGCCCTAAATCGTGCATATTAACTCCTCTATAATAATTTATGCGGTTAATTGAGGTTTTTGAGCACAATAAGTTAAAAAATAGCCGTTTTAGCTGAATGAGACGATCTTTTGATGTTTAAAATATTCTAGTTGACATTTTATATAGATAGTGTAAACTAGAAATATAGCAGTAAATGTAAGAGATTAGGAATATAAAAAAACCATAAATTAAAGGAAAACTATGATTACTCTCAAAAAAACGATCTATGCAATATTAATCACGTGTTTAGCGTCTGTAACCTATGCTCAAGCTATGAACGAATCTTTGCTAATCAGTGCTCTTCGGTTAAATAAAACGCCTACCCCAAATAATTCCTTTGAAGATAACTGGTTAATAAAATGCGTGAAAGAAAATAGCATTGAGGGTATTGATATGCCTTTGAACATGAGAGCAAATGTTGATAGCAGAGAAGAACCTGCCAAGTACTGGAATTCGAGAGCATTGCATCTAGCAATATTAAACAAGAATGTTCAGATGGTAGAAAAGCTGTTACAACTTGGGGCTAACCCTGATCACCTTAATCCCAATGAGCCTTATGCTCTTCATATGAGTTTGTATAATATTCCTCCTAATATTAAAATTGCAAAATTACTTCTAAAATATGGTGCAGAAATTAATGTAACTAACACCTATGGATACTCACAGCCTCTTTTTTTCGCCACAGCTTCTGGATGTTATGAAGCGGTAAAACTCTTCTTAAAGCATGGTGCTTATGTACATGCTCAAACAGCTACCGATGGAAGATATGTTGGCACGGCCTACAATCTGGCGATTACCATTAATCGTCCTGATATAGCTAATCTTTTACGTAACATAGAAGATTTTGTATACATGAATTTTTCTTCCAAGAAATACGATAGTGCATTATTAATTTTTTATTCATCAGATAAAGATTCACGTGAAGTTATGCTCTACAAAACTTTAACTGAGAAAAAGTATCAAAGAACTCTTTGGTCTGTATATTCAGCATTCAAACGCGCGGATAAAGAAAAAGAATTAAGCGAACTTTTAAAATGCTGTGAAGATGAGAATCTTAAAGATTTACAACTTACCTATGATATACAAAACAAATTGGGTAATTTTTCAGAAAATAAAGAGTTATTGGACGTTAACATTAACTACCTCAATTAAAAAATAGCAAAATAAAAACTTTAAAATTTAAAATTAAAGGAAAACCATGACTACTATAAAAAGAACGATCTATGCAGTATTAATTGCATACTTAGCTGTTGTTTCAAGCAACTTTGGCATGGAAAACATTAAAAACAAGAATATCAGCGTTAATGTCAAAAAAACTGATCTTGAGCTTTTTCTTGAAAAGTTTGCACCACCAAAAGAATTACGTGATTTAATTGAGAAAAATAAAGCAGACATTAAATTTGAATATATTCTTAAAGGCAAAACAACTTCATGGATATGCAAAGGCAACGGTTTAAAAGCTGTTTCTAGAATAATTAACGCATGGCGATGCAATAAACTCATTGAAAAATATAATCTTGATTGTTTAGGTGTTCCCTCAAAATATGCATATGCGATTAATGGTCAAATATGGGTTTTTGCTGAATATATAAAGTCAGCTGAATTTTCATTAATAACTCTGGAGGAAGCACAACAGTTAGCTGAATTTTCTGAAAAAGCTGGATTTCGCGATTGGCGAGTAGAAAAATCTTGCTTTCACAATATCATACGAAGTTATTTTGATAAAAAATTAATAATTTTCGATTCAGAGGATCAGACCTTTAATATTTCTCCCTTTTTTCCAATGACTAACTTTATGTTTCATAGACCTCTGGATATAGAAAATTGGTTGGAAACTTATGAAGATTCTTTGCGTAAAAAGTATAAACAGTGCTTTGAAGAAAGACACAGCAAAGATCCTGAATGGCAAAATTCTATAATAAATTCTACAGAGTATGATGATCCAAAAATTGATTTTGAAAAAGTTAAACAGCAATTACGGAAAGATGAACAACAAAGAGCTCTTATAATAAAATCAAAACTGTAAACAAAATTTAAGCTTTAAACCTAGAAGAACCAAGATTGGTGAAATGATTCAATCTTGGTTCTTTTTTTTGTTATAAATTTAGTGAATTTTCGGTTCAATCTTAAATGATGAATACACCGTTTGAATCGTGCCTAACCTTATGGTAATATTAATTTTATTGTTCCTGAATGCAGTTGGGACGTGACACCAGGCTTCGTTCTATCGAACTACGCCTGGCGCCGCCAGCAAAGGAAATTTAATAGAAAAATTGGCTTTGTATGCAAAAACGAAGCCTGTCCGGCGTAGCTTATTGCGCAGCAATGCGAAGCAGGACTGGCACAACATCTATAAAACTATTTATCGGAGATTTCCATGAACACAAAGTTTACCTGTATTTTCAGCATGATGGTTTTATTTTTTTGTACTATAAATGCTATGGAACAAGATCAAGCCCAGCAAGACAATCTTTTTATTGTAATAAATGGTATCGAAAAACCCATCGAGAATGAAGAACTTAGACAATGGGTGCTCAAAGCAGTTGATAGATTCGAAAAATTCGAAAGGTTTTTGATACAACTGGATACGCCTCAACCCCAAATTAAAGTTACCCCAGAAAATTTCGGTAACGTTGACATTGATGCCAAAAAATTTTTGGGTTAAAAATGGAAAAAAGACCAACTTTTGAAGAATATGAAAAAGAAGCACTTAAGGATCCAGCGTTTAAAGCTGAATATGAAAAGCTGCGACTGGAATTCGATCTTATAAAAGAATTTATTAAAGCGCGGAATAAAGCAGGTCTTTCTCAGATGGATCTTGCTCATCGTCTTGGTATGCAAAAACGATCTATTATTCGTCTTGAGGGTGGTGGTTATGCCTGCATATCGGTGAATAAATTATCAAGAATTGCACAAGTTCTCGGCTATGATCTTAAAATTTCTTTACAAGCTAAAAAACGTAAACTAAAAGTTTGATAATTTTAATGCTTTAAATTTTATAAGCTGCTTCTCGCATGGTTCCAAAAGAACTTTCAATCGAGGGCAGCTTAATCTTTTCAAGTTCGTAAGAAAACGTCACGCACTTAGAAGTATGCCAAATCCTCACGGGTTCAAACCCTTGATTAAATAATTCGA
>Ga0207066_1082_pt1 | contig 24625 bp, 18 predicted proteins | sample Alteio_BWMinCont_24_FD_153490 | JGI IMG/M metagenome (GOLD analysis project Ga0207066, IMG submission 153490) | Enriched cells from forest soil in Barre Woods Harvard Forest LTER site, Petersham, Massachusetts, United States -... | ecosystem: Environmental > Terrestrial > Soil > Temperate forest >...
ACCGCGATCAAGGCGACGCATTTCTGGAAAAACTGGAAACGCTGCTGCGCGAAAAAGTTGATCCCGACGAAATTGACCGCACCGGCGAAATTCCGCAGCCGGTGATTGATGAACTTGCGCGGCTCGGCGCGTTCGGCATCAAAATTCCAACTGAGCATGACGGTCTCGGACTGTCGCAGACGAATTACTGCCGCGCGGCAATGCTACTCGGCAGTTGGTGCGGCAATCTGACGGCGTTGATTTCGGCGCATCAATCCATCGGAGTACCGCAGCCGCTTTTGCTTTTCGGAACGGAGGAACAAAAACGAAAATATCTGCCGCGAGTCGCGCGCGGGGAAATTTCCGCATTCGCGCTCACTGAAGTTGATGTTGGTTCTGACCCGGCGGCGATGGTGACTCATGCCGAGCCGACGCCGGACGGAAATTTTTTTCTTCTCAACGGCGAAAAGCTTTGGTGCACGAACGGCACGAAAGCAGGCGTGATTGTCGTCATGGCCAAAACGCCGCCGAAACTGGTGAATGGAAAAGCGAAAGACCAAATCACGGCGTTCATCGTCGAAATGAACTGGCCGGGCGTCGAAGTCGCTCACCGTTGCCATTTCATGGGATTGAAGGCGCTTTACAATGGCGTCATCCGTTTCACGAACGTCCGCGTGCCACGCGAAAACATTTTACTCGCGGAAGGAAAAGGTCTGCGCGTCGCGCTGACGACGCTGGACACGGGACGGCTGACTTTGCCCGCCGCGTGTGTCGGTTTGTCAAAGCGTTGCCTGAAAATTTCGCGCGAATGGGCAAACCAGCGCGTGCAATGGGGCGCGCCCATCGGTAAACACGCGGCCATCGCGGAAAAACTTGCCCGGATGGCGGCGGACATTTTTGCGATGGAATCCATGACACTGCTTGCCGCCAACCGTGTGGACCGCAGCAGGCACGCGGATGTCCGGCTGGAAGCCGCTTTGTGCAAACTTTGGGCGACCGAGGCGGCGTGGAGGATAGTCAATGAAGCTGTGCAGATTCGCGGCGGACGCGGCTATGAAACCGCCTCATCACTCAAGGCGCGCGGCGAACCGCCCATCGCCTTGGAACGGATGCTCCGCGACTGTCGCATCAACACCATCTTTGAGGGATCAAGCGAAATCATGCGGCTGTTCATTGCCCGCGAGATGCTCGACCCGCATCTCAAGGTCAGTGCGGCGGCACTGAATTCGCAGTTGCCGTGGCCGCGGCGGCTGGGTGCCGCAACCAAAGCGGGATGGTTTTATCTTGGCTGGTATCCAAAACAGTGGCTACCGTTCGCCGAGTGGTTCAAAGTTACCAGTGGCGACGGAGTGTTGTTTGCCAGGCACCTTCGTTACGTTGCACGAACAAACAGGCGGCTGGCACGGGCAATTTTTCACGCCATGCTGCGCCACGGCCCGAAACTGGAACGTGAGCAGCTTCTGCTCGGTCGTTTCGTGGACATCGGCGCCGAATTGTTCGCCATGGCGGCGGTTTGTCTGCACGCCGAACACCTGCTCAATTCAGCAAATTCGAGGGACAAAAAAGCGGAAATGACTGGCTTGGTCGATTATTTCTGCCGCACTGCGTCATTAAGGATTGAGCAGCACTTTCGCGGTGTTCGCTGCAATACGGATCCGATCGACTATCGCTTCGCTCAAAATGTGCTTGCAGGCAGGTTGGTGGAACTTGAAACAGGCATCGTTCAGAAGAGGAAATAAAGCACGAAAGACGGGCGAATCCTTAGAACTTGGCGTCTCGAGAGTTTTGAGTGTAGTAGTCCAACAGGCTTGGCGGTTGCTATTCGGCTTGCTATCGAATCTAATTCCTTGACCGATTAAATACGAAACAACAACCGAGCCGACGAAAAAACAAAAAGGCACGCCAAAAACAACTTTAAACCAGGACATTGCCTGTTCGTTGGCCTTCCGAACACGACCGCCAAAAAATATGAGATCAGAACAGTTAGCGAACGTCTTAATCAAGATTCTTAGTCTCGCGGTTTGCGTCCGTGGGGTCCCGACTTTCCTTTCAGAGTTGCTCTCTTTACTGCGACTAGCTGCAGGCGACGCATCGCCGGGTAGTTATTGGTTGGTTCCTGTGCCTTCTTTAATTTTGATGATTATTGGAATTTATCTCATCGTCAGGAGTCGGAATGTCCCGGAGTATTTGTTCAAGGGTGAAGATGGATAGATCACGGTAGCCTAACCAGTTCCTGGTTTTTTCCAATATCTGACCACCCCATGTTATTTTTACGATGACAGACACCGCCAAACGCAAGCAACTCTCGCCCGCCTGGATTCTGTTCATCCTTGCCGGCCTTAACCTGTTCAATTACGTAGACCGCTTTGTGCTTTCCGCAGTGTTGACGCCGTTACAAAAAGATCTCGGCATCAACGATGGTCAGGCCGGGCGGCTCATGACGGCGTTCATGATCGGCTACTTCTTCACATCGCCATTCTTCGGCTGGCTTGGCGACCGCTGCTCGCGTAAATGGCTCATTGCCGCCGGCATTTTTGTATGGAGCCTTGGTACAATCTTGACCGGGTTCGCGGCGACATTTGCGATAATGATTGCATTTCGCGTACTCGTCGGCCTTGGCGAAGCCAGCTATGCGACTATCAGTCCGAGTCTGATTTCCGACAGCTATGGCCCGGCGAAACGGAACAACGCACTGACGATTTTCTACACCGGGATTCCAGTCGGCGCAGCGCTGGGCACAATCATTGGCGGATTCATCGCCGCGAAATGGGGCTGGCGGTATGCCTTCATCTGGGCGGGCGCGCCGGGGTTGCTCCTCGCGCTCGTGATGCTTCCATTTGCCGAATTGAAACGCGGCCACGCCGAGGGCAAGACTGTCGAAGCGGCAAAAAAACCTTCGGTCCGCGACTTCGTGAATCTCTTTTGCATCCGGGAATACATGCTCGTGGTGTTAGGCTACACCGCCTACACGTTCGCGCTGGGCGCATTCGGGTATTGGGGGCCGACGTTCCTGCATCGCGTTCACGGCATGGCGTTGGACAGAGCGGGTGAATTTTTTGGCGTGGTGCTTGTAGTTGCCGGGCTCGTGGGCACGATGATCGGAGGATTTGCAGCAACCGCGTGGCAGAAGCGCAATCACGCCGGCTATGCGTGGACGCTGGGACTCTCGGTGCTGGCCGCCGTGCCGCTTGCGTTTGGGGCGGTCGTCGTCAGTTCGACGTTTTGGTCCATGTCGTTTCTAGCGGGGGCAATGTTCTTCCTGTTCCTGTCCACCGGGCCGGTCAACACGCTCATTTTGGAAACCGCGCCGGTGAATCTTCGCGCCAGTGCCATGGCCGTTTCGATTTTTACAATCCACCTCTTCGGCGATATGTGGTCGCCGGAAATCGTCGGTCGGCTCGCGGATTCATTCGGTGGAAATTTGCAGAAGGCCATTTTGATTTTGCCGGTCGCGTTGATCGTGGCCAGCGCGTTTTGGCTGGTGCTCGCGTTGAAAACGAAGCGTGACTCCGCCCATCATTCTACGCCCGCATGATCGGATCATCTATTTCGCGTCAGAAATCAGCACCTGAAGTTCGCGGAGATTTACTTTGCCGGTGCCGAGCTTCGGAATCTCCTTCACCACTTTTATCTCGCGTGGGGCGCTCAGATTCGTCAACCCCTTGGCTTTGATGATGTCACGGATTTCGTCCAGGGTCAGCTTCGGTTCGTTGGTGACGGCGATGAGCACTTCGCCCTTGTTCTCATCAGGGCGCGTGATGATGGCGACCTGGCAGCGCAGACCATAGTGTGGAAATGCTCCGACCAGTGCATCCTCTACCCCCGTAAGGCTCACCATCTCGCCGCTTACTTTGGCAAAACGTTTCATCCGCCCGCGAATGTGCAGGTAGCCGTCGGTATCGACGCTTACGATGTCGCCAGTGTCATACCAGCCGTCGAGGGCTTGGAATTTCGTGTTCGCCTCCGCGTTCAAGTAGCCTTTCATCACGTTTGGCCCGCGCACGAAGAGCCGCCCACCCTCTTCCACACCTTCGACCGGCTCCAGCTTGTATTCCATACCGGGCAGAAGACGGCCCACGGAGCCGTAGCGCGGTTCGAGTGGCGTATTGACGCTCAGACATGGAGCGCACTCGGTCGCGCCATAACCTTCGAGGATGCGCACGCCGTATTTCTGCGACCAGGTGAGCGCGGTGGCTTCCTGCAACTTCTCCGCAGCGGCAAACAAATACCTCATGCTGCGAAAGTTGTAGGAATGTGCCTTGCGCGCGTAGCCGTTCAGGAAGGTGTTTGTGCTGAGGAACACCGTGCAGTCGCGTTCGTAGAGCGCCGCCGGCACCATGCGGTAATGCAAGGGCGAAGGGTAGAGGAAAACATAAATGCCGCGCACCAACGGCAAGAATGTCCCGACCGTGAGACCAAAACTGTGGAAAAGCGGCAGACAATTGAAGAGGCGGTCACGGTCGGTCAAATCGGTGACAGCAAGCATCTGGCGGATGTTGGCAAGGATGTTTTCGTGCGTTAGCTCGACGCCCTTGGGCACGCCTTCGGAGCCGCTCGTGAAAACAATCACGGCAGTGGAGCCGGCAGATGGCGAACTGCGAGTGGCGGATTGCAGATTGAAAACGTGCCGGAGCAGTGTGATGAATTTTTTGGAGTCGGTGATGCTGGCGCGCACGTCTTCGAGATAGATCAGACTGATGCCCGCTTTCACAAAATCGTCTACGTTGAGTTTGGCGCGTTCGAGAAAGGCACGCGATGTGATGATGTGTTTCAGCACGGCCAGTTCCGCGCACACCAGCATGGTGGGTGTGCCCGAGGAAAAATTCAGCACGGCAGGCACTTTGCCCAGACTCCATAACGCGAGGATGACAACGGGTGTGGCATTGACGTTGGGCATCAACAGGCCAACACGCTCGCCGACCGTTACTGTGCTGCGCAAGGCATGAGCCAGTACATCTGTTCCCACCATCAGTTTCCGATAGGTCAGCGTCTGCAGCGTCGCATCTTCAAGGATGATATGGCCGGGCTGTTTGCGCGCAGTCTCCTCCACCGCCGAGAGAACATTCTGCGCGCCAAAAGTCATCTCCACCTCGAACTGCTGTCGCACCATCCGGTCGCGGAGCCAGCCGGTCAGCCGTGTCCGCGCGAGGCCGGTGCTGATTTCACCCAACTCGGGCGCAGCCAGCACAGCGCTGAAATGCGCGGTCACTTTGGGAAAACATTTTTTCCAGCTCGGATTGGGGGAAAATGGCAGGCATCTGGCCCCGCGCAAGTAAGCTGTGATGACTTTCGCCTTCGTTTTGAAAATTAAAAAGCCCGTGCCGTCGAAGAGCTTCATCAAATTGCCCGTGCGCGACAAGCGGCCTTCTGCAAAAAGCACGAGCCGCCCGCCGCCTTTGAGAAACTCCGCCATGCGCTTCACCGCGTAAGGCGAACTGGGATCAATGGGCAATGTGTAGTGGTTGATCATCAATTTTCGATGCAGCCAGCTTGTCTGCGCCGACACGTTCGAAGTGACGAACTTCCAATCCTCATCCAGACAGATCCAGAGAAAAAGCCAGTCAATCCAGGAGCAGTGATTCGGAATCAAAAGCACCGGGCCGGGCGTTTTCAGCACGTCCATGTTGTAAGCACGGAAGCGGAACAAGAACTGGAGCAAAACGCGGAAGAAAGTTTTCATGACTTAGTGAAGTGCAGCATTTGGGAACGCATACTTCAAACAAAATTTGTGCCTGTGCATGGTGCGTTGCCAATTCAGGCAAGCAAACAGATGCAACGTATCCAAATGACTCTACCTTCGCCATGGGGTGTAACCCGTAGCGCAATGCCGGCGCGATTCGCCGCAAGAATTTGTCTTTGGTTTGGGACGCGCCACCAAACACGATTAAAGGAAGTGCAGAAAGCAGACAATGATGTTCACTTACGATTTTATATTTTTCAAACGGCATTACCACGCGCACTTAATGGACATGGGTTGAACACCCCATGTATTTAAAATGATACCACATTACAATTCGCGGTATGGCTTGGAAGAGCATGATTTTCATCTTGACCGTCGTCGGGCTTGTTAGCGGATGCACCCACCTTCCAATGAACCCGTTGTCCGCGGGCAAGGGAGACAACGTCGTGATGAAAGAGATAATGGAAAGGAAGGACAGAATTGTTCAGGTGTCGTCCCCGGAAACTGATGGCCGCGAACCCGTCCTTCTGCTGTTGCATGGTGCCACGGATGATCCCACCGAAATGATGGACATTGTCCGGGAGTGGCGGGAAAAATATAACGTGTACTTGTATGCCTACAACTATCATAACCCGGCTCGAAAAGTCGCCTCCGATTTCGTCAACGAGATGAAAAGGCTCAAAGCGAAAAATGGTTTTGGTGGCGGCGTAACCATTGTTGTTTATTCGTATGCCGCCATTGTCTTCAGAGAGGCGGTGATCATCGCAGACGACCAGACCTTGTTTTCAGACGTATCACTGATACAACTGGTTCCGACTGCGGGAGGCTCCTTTCTGGCGCGGGGGATGAAAAATCCCATTGCAGCTTGGGTGGTATCCCTGGCCTCCAAACCTGCCTACGCCGAAAATCCCTACGGCGGTTTTGCAGAACAACTATGGGCGGGGGCGGGAAATCGAAAGTTTTACGAGGTGATTAATCCCGAACGGATGCATACCATTCTCCTGCAAGGAGACCCACATTCACTGGCCGGAATTGCGAACAAAAAGATTCACGAGCGATATGATAATGGGATCGGCCTGAATGTCGTTGTGATCCCCAAATCCACTGGTGTCACGCATGATTACCTGCCGACCAATCCGGTGGCGCTGGGATATTTGCGAAAACTGTTGGAACTGCCTCGTGACGAAACGAGTCACAACAAAATGCAAACGACAGGCCGGAACCAAAAACAGGAACATCAGGATTATTCTTTGGATTTTGCATCCGGATCATTGTGGGGAATTTCGGAATACGATTTCTGGCGGTCGCTGCTGTTCCCGGACAGACTGCTGGGTGAAACGTCATCAAAGAGACAGGAAACTGGTGGTTTAATTGCGCAGAAGTAGTCGCGAGATTGTGTCCGTTGTGAAGTCGATTACTCTTCCGAGATACGAATCCGTGAGAAGCGAATAAATAAATGTGGCTACGACCATGTTCGTGCGTTTGCCCCGCATCGTCATAACCGGTGCAATCAGACGGTTCGACAAACCGGGATTTGCAAGTTAGCTTATCCGTCAATGAACCAGTTCTGCAATGTTCTTCGGCCACTGGCGTTTTCATTTGTCGGCGGCCTGCTGTTATGGCCCGCCGGCATTTCTGTGTATGCCCAAGTGCTGGTGGCCATCGGCCAGAATTTCACGGGCAGCACTTATGGGGTCAATTCCCAGGCGTTGCCGCCGGATGCCAACGGTGCGATTGGGCCGCGCCATTTTGTGGAATTTATCAATGGCACCGTGGCTGTCTATAACAAGACCAATGGCCTGAGTGTGCAACGAAAAACGGACTTGAAATTCTGGTCCGATGCCGGGTTGATCATTTCGCCGGATTCGGCGGTCACCGATCCGCGTGTCATATTTGATCCTACGATACAACGCTGGTTTGCTTCCCAAGTGGATTTTAATTCCACGGCCCCGGACCCCACCACGGAGGCCAATGACTTTCTCTTCGCGGTATCCGATACGGCGGACCCGACGGGACACTGGCATGGGTTCCTGTTTCAAGCCGACCCCGATAACGGCACTTTCGCAGATTTTCCCACGATGGGTGTGGATGGCAATGCCGTTTATATTTCCGGCGACATGTTTCAAAGCAGTATTCCGGTCGGCCCTTCGCTGGTGTCCCTGCCCAAGGCGGATTTGCTCGCCGCCACCCCGACCATTGCCAACCGAACCTGGTTTGGCGTCATGGATCACACTGTCCGCGGCGAAGTCCTGCAACCGGCCACCTGCTTTGACAGCAGCAGCAGCGGCAATGTGCTGGCCATGGGCGACATTGGCAATGACAGTAACCCGCATTCGAACGTCGTCAGTTTCGCCGTGCAGAATGCCGCCAGCCCCACTGCAACTCTCACGGCATCCATCAGCATCCCCGTCAGCCCGTATGTCGTTCCGTTCAACAGCGACATGGGCTTCCCGCTGTTCAATCCGGTTCAACCGGACGGCACCACCACGCTTCAAGCCAATGACGCCCGGTTGAGCGCCAAGGTATATGCCGTGGCCGGTGTGCTTTACGCCGTCCATAATACCGAGCTTAACGGTCGCATCGCCATCCGTTGGTATCGCATCAACGCCACCACGCACGCCCTGCTGGAATCCGGCACCATCACGGATCCGAATCTCGACCTGTTTTTTCCCTCCATTGCGGCCAACGCCAGCGGGGTTGTGGTCATCGGTTACAATGGTTCCGACATCAGCACCTATGTCAGCAGCTTCGCCATCATCGGTGCGACCGTGAACGGCGTGACCACGTTCGGCAGCCCGGTTCTGCTCCAATCGGGCATTGTCAGCTATCACGACGCGAATGAACTCTTGGCGCAACTGTTGAATGATCCCGTGGTGGACAGCCGTTGGGGCGATTACAGCTCCATGTCCGTTGACCCGGCCGACCCGAACCGTTTCTGGACCATCCAGATGTATCCGTCCGGCGTGGATTCCTCCTCCGGCCTGGGCGATGGTATCTGGTCCACGCAGATCACGGAAATCTTGACGGCCATCCCCGTGCTCTCCCTGACGGTTTCCAACGCCACCGCCATTGTCTCCTGGCCGGGCACCGCTATCCCGTTCAACCTGGAATCCAACACCAAACTGGCTGCTGCCGGCGGCTGGACTGTCGTCGCGCCAAATTTTTCCACCAACAACGGCCTCGTTTATTATCAGACTACCCTGACCAACCAAGCCCGCTTCTTCCGCCTGCACCAACCCTGACCCTGTGAATCGTTTCACCCGGCTCATGAATCGAACCGGAGTTGTATAATTCACAAATCCGTAACATACAACTTCTAGACTTTCTTTGGAATTTTCTTCTTAATTAAACCGTTGGAGGAAATTGCACCCTTAATCAGACAGGAGTATCCATGCCAATTACAGATTTAATAGGGAAGGTTTTATATCCACGACAACAACTGTGGGAACGCAGACGCAATGTTAAATTGCTTTTTGTTGTCATGTTGATTACTCTCATAATTATTGCTTTCTTCGGATTAGTGATGATCCTAAAAGGGTCAGTCCAAATTAAGCTCGATTTACCCGAGTAATTATTCAGATAAAAATTCGATACTGCTTCAACTTCTCCGGCTGGATTTTTTTCACGGCGCAATTGCCGGACTGTCTTTCAGCCGGGTTGCGAAGGGAAACTTGAAGGTCGCTTTTCCATCGGAATTATCCCCTTTACATACGGAAATTATTTTTTGTGTCATTTCCGTTGAAAGACCAATTGTTACCCGCTTGAGTGTTTCTTTAATTTCTTTGATTGTCGTGCACCAATTCTTCCGGCGTCACAACCAGATCAAGCTTCTCCGTATGTCGGATGACTGTGACCAATGATGGGATGCCAATCACTCTGGCGACGAGGTGACGATGCAATTCATCAATCCCGGAAACTGGTTTGCCGCCGAACGCGACAATGACATCACCTTCGCGCAGGCCAGCACGGCTCGCGGGACTTCCAGGTTCAATGCCTGCCACCAACACGGCATGATCCACCGGCAACCGATGAAATCGAACAACCCGCCGATGGATGGGCACGTTCTGGCCAACAACTCCAATCCAACTGCGGCGGATGCGGCCTTCCTTGATCAACCATGCCGCCACGAACTCGGCGGTATTGCTGGCGATGGCGAAACAAATTCCCTGAGCGGGAAGAATGATCGCCGTATTCACGCCGATGACCTCGCCACGCGAATTGACCAGCGGACCGCCGGAATTGCCGGGATTCAATGCCGCATCGGTCTGGATGACGTTGTCAATCAACCGGCCGGACTGGGAGCGCATCGAACGGCCCAGCGCGCTCACCACGCCTGCGGTGACCGTCTGCTGAAATCCAAATGGACTGCCAATCGCGACGGCAATCTGTCCAACGCGGATGGATTTTGAATTACCCAAATGCGCGCGGGCAAGCTGCGATGCGTTGATGCGGAGAACGGCCAAATCCGTCTCCGGGTCCTCGCCAACCAGACTGGCGCGATACACCTGTCCGTCGGCCAGCGTGGCTTCCAATTTGTCCGCGCCATGCACGACGTGGCTGTTGGTGAGAATGAAGCCATCCGGCGCAATGACAAAACCGGAGCCAGCGCCGCCGGATTCTGATCCACGCTGACTTTCCCGGCTGGCCTTATGGACGCGGATATTCACCACCGCTGGACCGACCATCTCAACGGCCCGGGTGACAGTCTTTGAATAGCTGTCCAGCAATTCCTCGTCGGTTGACGGCGGTTGAATCGGCGCGGCGGTAACTACGGCATCGGTGTCGCTAAACGTGCGAACGAATTCCGATGTCCGGCGTCCTTGAAATGTGGTTGGGATTTTCATCATTGGTTTCTGGTTGACGGTTCAAGCTGGCACGGCGAGCTTCTCCAACTTGGAAATGATCGCCCGTTTACTGATAGCACCGATTGTTTTGTCCCGCAATTCGCCAGCCTCGAAATAGAGCAGGGTCGGAATGGATTGGATGCCAAAGCGCGCGGCCAGTGCGGGATTGTTGTCCACGTTCACCTTGGCGATCTTCACACGGCCGGTTTGTTCCCCGGCAATTTCATCGAGAACGGGTGCGAGCATCTTGCACGGCCCGCACCACTCGGCCCAAAAGTCCACGAGGACAGGCTGATTGGATTGGAGAACTTCGCTCTCGAAGTTCGTTTCATTGATTTCAATGGTCTGTTTCATATTTTAGTGATGTTTGTGGTTCATGCCTTGCCGCCGAACGAACAATAGTCATCGAGGTCGAGCAGGTCGAACCAGGTGTTGATATCCTCGCGCACAGGGTTGAACTTTTTCACCTCATCGGCGAAATCAGTGAGCGTCTCGGTATCACTATCCGGCGTGCGGCGCAAATGATACTCGCTCCACGCGGCAATTTCCCACGGCTGGCGCGGATGTTTCGCATTGGCCTGAATCCACGCGAGCAATTCGCCGTCGCCGCCGCCATTTGCGATTTCTTTGGTCAGCAATTCGTGGTCGAGACCGGCGAAGTTGAAGAAATGCCGGTCCATGCCTTTGCCGCTGTAACGGTATTCGCCGAGTTTGCCGGCGAGCGATGCGCGGCCTTTGTCGAGAATGCGCGGCAGCAAAACATAACCGCCCAGCCGCACGCGCGGGCTGCGTGGCGGGCGTTGCGTGAGGTCAGTCGTTGAATTGGCTGTGCTCATAAAGATTTTTTCGTCAGTTGAGATTTTGATTCGACTCAATCAGCGCAAGCCGCCGGTGATATAAAGTGATTCGCCGGTGATCCACGAGGCATCATCCGAAGCGAAGAACACCACAGCAGGCGCGATGTCCTGCGGCTGGCCAATGCGACCGAGCGGAGTCTGCGCTTCGACCTGCTTGCGCATATCGCTTTCTGCGATTCCAGCGGCGTGAAAGCCTTCGGTTTCGATCATGCCGGGATTGACGGCGTTGACGCGGATTTTACGTGCGCCCAATTCCTTGGAGAGAGACCGCGTGACGGCATCAACGGCGGCTTTCGTCGCGCTGTAAACCGAACCGTTCGGCGCAGCGTATGTGCCGCTGACAATGGAACTGATATTGACGACGCTGCCGCCAGCGGGACTGAAGTGCTTGACCGCTTCCTGTGTCGTGAGAACCAATCCGAGAACATTCAGATCAAATTGTTTGTGGAAATGTCCGGCGGTGACGTTTTCCAGCGGGGAAAATTCATAAATGCCCGCGTTGTTCACGAGAATGTCCAGCTGACCGAACGCCTTCTTCGTTTCGTCGAAAAGGCGGTCAATGTCTGCTTTCTTGGAGACATCGCCCTGAACGGCGACAGCTTTTCCGCCCGCGCCGGTGATTTCGGCGACGACCTTGTCCGCGCCCGATTTGCTGGACGCGTAGTTGACGACGACGGATGCGCCTTCCGCCGCCAGATGTTTTGCGATGGAAGCGCCGATGCCTTTTGACGCGCCCGTAACGACAGCGACTTTGCCTGCGAGTTTTTTGTTTGTGCTCATAACTGTTGTTCTTTCTGTTTTCTAGTTTGTTGTTTTTGTTTGTTACTTAAAAGTAACAATATCGAATAAAATTTTATTTTTTCTTCGTGTCAGAAACGATCTGCGCCAGGCTGATTTCCGCCAGAGTTGCCTCCATCGCCTTCTGGGTCTTTGCCAGCGCCTTTTCGAGCGCAGTTTTGATATGGCAGCTCACCGTGCAGCATTTTTGCTCGGCATAACTGTGAATGGAAAATGCCTTGGGCGCATCCACGGCTTTATAAATATCCAGCAGCGAAATATTCTTCGCATCTTTGGCGAGCCAGCACGAGCCGGCCTTGCCGGTGGCCGTCTCAACCAGGCCCGCTTTTGACAACTTGGCCAAAGTGCGTCGCACAAAGCTGGGGCTGGTGTTCACACTCTCCGCCAGATGGCCGGACGTAACACCCTGCCTGTCACACCCGCAGGCCAGCCCGGCCAGGAGGTGAACCGCAATCGAGAATTGTGTGTTGACCGCCATAACTGTTACTATAATAGTCACAATATAGAATTGTGCAAGCGAAATTTTGATTTTTTTTCGACCGGTTGTTGCGGGTGGATTGAACCCGTATGATTTTACCGTGTTTTACAAACCACTTACGGCGAAACGATCCGATAAAAACGTGCGCCGTTTGTCGCCGCAGCGTCGGTGTAGGCAGCTGGATTGGCGCCAAACGTGCCGCTCGTCAACTGCGTCCAAGCCGCCATCGGCAGGGACACGTCCGTGCTGGTCAGAAGCTCATAGGTTTGGCCGCTGGGTCCACTGAAGACCAACGGGAAAGAACTGCCGCTCCACGGCCCGTAGTTGTTCCACGTCGGCGGAACCAGCACCCATGTGTAGCGGACCAGCAGCGAGTTGCCGTCACTGGTCAAACTGAAGGTGCCGCCACTGAAGTCGTTGCTGAACGATGAAGTATCCAGCACGAATTTGTTCGTGGCAAAGTTCTGCACGCCGCTGGAGCTGATCGCAATCGTCCAGGAGTAATCGGTGAACTTGCTAAAATCCGGCACCAGGCCGGGCGTATTGCCGCCAGTCAACGACACGAGCTTGATGGTGAAAGGGTTGCTGGAAGTGGCCTGCACATTCAGCGTGCCGGTGATGACTACTTCGTCGGAAGCGGTCGCGTTGGTGCCGTTGATTTCGCACACGTAACTGCCACCGCTGTTCCAGTTATTTGAGCCGGTGGACAAAGTCCCCACACCGTTTGTGCCGGGTGCCATCGCACCGTTGACAGCTACGCTTCCATTCACCGTGCCGTTGCCGCCGAGTGTTCCGACGGCGACGTTGACCGAACTGGCCAAATTGCCCTGAACCAATAATGTGCCGTTACTGACTGTGGTATCGCCGGTGTAGAGATTGGTGCCGGTTAAGGTCAGGCTGCCGCTGCCGGTCTTGGTCAACGCACCGCTCCCGGAAATCACGCCGTCGAAGGTGGAGCTGACACCGTTGGAGATGGCGATGTTGAGAACGCCGCCGTTGCCGAGTGTAACAGTGCCGATGCCCGTCAGGCCGCCGATGGTTGCCTGGTTGCCGTTCAAATCCAGCGTGGCATTCGTTGCGACAGTGACCGTCGAGTCGCCGGGGATACAGCTTGAAACGCCAGTGCTAACGGCGAGGATGGCATTATACCACTGGCCGGCCATAAAAGTATAGCCGGTGTCGTTGGGATGGAGACCATCGCTACTTATACCATTGGCAGGAAACTGCGTGTTCAGGTCCACCTCCGATACAAGGGCGCCTTGAGCCTGAAAATTGGTCACCACCGTATGGACCATGTTATTGATCGTGGTGACATTTGCACTCTGGGAAGGCCACGGAGTGATGTCGGCCGTGACCACCCTGGCATTGGGCCGCAACGTGACGAACTTGTTGATCAAGGCGGTCAAATTGGTCGGGTAATTGACTATGTTGATATTAGTATTACCCAAGGTTGCCTGGGAAATATCGTTGGCGCCAACCAGCAGAAGAATGATATCCGGATAAACCGCACTGCGTCCGGTGCCGTTGCCGCCGGTAAGCCAGTAACCGCCGTTCGGGTAACGTTCAGTACCGCCGTATTCATTGTAGCGGGTCAGGTCAAGCCCGTCCAGATTGTTCAACAAGTCTAAAGTGGCGTAGGATGAATAGCCATTGTGATGGGTCTCGTCAATGGGAGTGGTTGGGAGGCTGCTGGGATTGACTGTTGAAGCGCCCACGAACTGGAAATTGGGAGCGATGGGGTTCAGCAGACTGTAAAGGTAGCCACGGTAACCGGAGTATGACCCGCTGCCGCCATAAGTGATCGAATCGCCCAGCGGCATGATCTGAAGGCCGCTTGATAATTGCGTCGGCAACAAGCGCAGCGTGCCGGCGCTGATGATGGTCCCGCCGAGATACATATTGCTGCTCGAAAGAGTGAGTATGCCGGCGCCGGTCTTGGTAAACCCGCCGTTGCCGGTGATGGTGTTGGCGAAGGTTTGCGCGGTTGGGTTGGCGACGACCAACATGCCATTGTTGACGATTGTGCTGGATACCGAGCCATTGCTGGTCGTGCCGTTGCCAAGTTGCAACGTCCCGGCACCGATCGTCGTGACACCGGCGTAGGTGTTTGCGGTGGAGAGCGTCAGCGTGCCACTGCCGTTCTTGGTCAAACCGCTCGTGCCGGCAAGCACAGCACCGATGGTGGTGGCAACATTGTTGCTGATGACAGGTGCGCCGTTGCTGACCGCCAGTGTCAGTGGATTGCCGCTGCCGGCGTTTAGTGTCCAACCGTGCTTGGTGGCGTTCCGGTCGTCAAAAAGCAGGTTTCCAATCGTCCGCGCGCCGTCGAGGGTCACGGTAGCGTTGGCTGTCAACGTCAGCGTATTGAAACTGGCCGTGGCACCGATGCCACCGGCGACAACACTGTTCGACCAGTTGGCGGTAACCGGCCACGAACCGGCCGAGGTATTGGTCCAAATTGACGATGCCGCAGGATTGAGATCGCGAAGTTGGATGGCGTTGATTTGGGCGCTTGGGCTGGAACCGCCGGGAGTGAGCACGAATGGCTGTGTCGTGGCGGAGGCGGTGAAACTGCCTATCACATAAGTGCCCGATCCACTGCTCCCAACCTGAAAACTCAACGTCGGCGTGGTATTATCTGAAGCTGACCCTTTGATGGTTTCGCTGCGGACAGTATTGTAGTTTCTCCAGTCACCCACCCAGAACTGGGCAACGTAAGTATGACCGACAGTCAGATTGTTGAATGTTATCATAGCGCTCGCCGAAGAGTTGTAATCGCCGCCTGTGAGCATATTCTGGTAGGCTGCAGAAAAAGACGCTGAACCGCTGCCGGTAAAGCTCGTGTAGTTGTTTCCCAGGTTGTTCATGGTCACGTCCGTGCCTCCGCTGCTTGTGGAAGTGGTTCCCGTGAAATTTACGCCATTGACGGTGGTGGAAGTGCCGGACCAGCAATAGGCGTAAACTACCATGCCTGTGGTGGATACATCGGTGTCACCTGCGATGGTGACCGGGGTGTTCCAGGTGATTGATGCGGCCCGCGCGCTCAAATTGAACGCGATGAGCGCGCCAAGCACAATGGCTTTACGTAATGACTGAATTTTCAAAAAAAGCGGGTTTGTTAATCTTTGAATGGTTACCGCGGCTGAATACCTGCGGCGAAATGAACCGATGGAACCGGATATTGTATGTTGCCACGGTGAAGTAAATGAAGCTTAAACAGGTCAGTCCGTGAATGGGTTGCGAGCATTGACACAAATCCATTATTAGCTGATAAAGCCCGTCGGTTACATAAGGTCATTTTCCTCATGTTAAACCAATTTGCGATCCATTTCAACTTTATTGTCGTCTCCTGGCCGTATAGCGAGATCCGCCCCAACGCGCCCAAATGGTTTGCAGAGGTCGAAATAATCCGCTTGGCTGCTGACCAAGACTGGCATGCACAACGACATCCTTCGAATCAAACCCGAAGCCGCGAGCGCCGTGAATTTTCAATCGTATGCGTCTTAAAGGGTCAGTCCTGAGTATTTACACAAGTCCGGCTATATGGGTTAGGATTTTGCCCGGTCGAGGCCATTGCTGATAAAAGTCGAACCGGACGAACAAAATGAATTCAAGCTCCAATAAAATACTTGGGACGGACCCTTTACGTTGACAATAAATATATTATAGCTGCACAAATGTTTGCTTAAATTACATTGAAAACACTACATTTCATACATCGAAAAATGTTGACAGGGTCAAAGAGGAAGTCGGGCACCGTTGTGTAAACCAGTAGTCGCGCGCAATACATTTTTTACTGTCTTCAATAATTCAGTAGTGACGTAAGGTTTCAACAATATTGCAGTGGGTTGAAGCCATGGACTTCGGGCAAAATCCTCGTATGGCACTATCGCAGCGGACATAATCACCGGCATGTCCATCCGGGCAGCGTGCATTTTCTTGAGCAATTCAACACCAGTCGCCTTCGGCATGGCGTGATCCGTAATTATAAGGTGGTATTTTATAAATTGAATCCTTTCCCATGCAGAAGCAACATCTTCGGCCGTGTCCACTTGATAACCGGAGCCGGTCAATATTTCAGCGTTTAACCGGCGGATGGCAACCTCGTCGTCCACTATAAGAATGCGATGGGCAGGACGTTTTTGACTGGTCATCCTAAAGTGTAAGCAGAGATCGTAAGTGAATGGTATGGGGTGTTTACCGTATATTGAGAAAGTCAGAAATCAAGTGCCGTTCATGCGCCTTTCTTAGCTGTCCTATCACCGTTTGCCCACGGCCTGTCCCAAAATCCTGCCCGCCTGCTGCGATGCCCTCTGAAGACTACTCCCGTGCAGGAAGGCAGTCCCAAAACCAAACTGACAAACTCCACGAACAATGCACAAACGTATGACCCCTTGCGACGGACGGAACGCGTTTGATGGCAGGCGTTAAATGGTTTGCTTCCAATTTTTATGGATTGGCCAGACGGAAGAACAAATTTCCTTTTGGCGGTGAATTGGTCACACTGTTATTGCTGACCGAACCGAGGTAATTGCCCCAAGTGCCGGTGGCGAGATTGTTATTGGTCTGGAGCGTCCAGCCCGTGACCGACGGCGACCACGAGACAATGGCCTGGTTGCCGATGTATGTGATGGTCAATACCGGTGCCCCCGGAGTTTGCACGGCGTAAAGTACCCAAAAGCCGCCAGTCAAAGAATAACTGCCCCCGGTCATCGCACCGCCGGCGTCATGCTGGCCGATGGTGCCGCTGACTTGATAGTTGCCGCCAGTGCTGGTGCCCCCACCGCCGGAAACTTTATACCAGTCAATCGTGTAAGACTGCGCGAAGCTGATGGTTGGAATTAACAAACCGAAAAGGAGAATTAATTTTTTCATAAGCGCCTCATTTATTTGCAGCAAGTTGTTTCACCGCCACTTCCAGTTCATTCAAACGTTGGGCGAGCGAATCGTTCTGCTGCTTGAGAGTTTGAATCTCCGCGTCCTTTTCATTCAGCTTTTCGTTTAACCCCTGGATGGCCGCCAGTTCCACGCCGTCAAATTCCAGCGTGCTGATGCCTTTGTCGTCACGGCCCGGATAAAACGCCGCTTTGAAATCCTGCGCCATCGGGCCGAGATTCGGCGTATCGCCGGACGATTCCCATTTGTAATGCCACTGCACGACGGGCACACGCGCGAGTTTGTCCAGCACGGCCTGGTAATTCACCGGTGCGAAATCTTTTTTGGCGTTGCGGTCGGAAAGCGCTGTCCACGAAGTCGCAAATGGCGCCAGATAAGCCCCGGGACTGGGATTGGCGCTACTGGTGAAGAACCGAAAGCCGCCAGCCGCCCGCATCGTCACGGAATTGTCGTTGGTCGAAGTAGTCACCTGACCGCTGCCGTCGCTCCAGACAAACGAGCCATTATTCGTGGCTTGGGCAAATTCACCGGCGGCGAAGGAAACATTGCCGCTGGCTACGTTCTTGTATCCGCCGGGAATTGTCGCGGCCAGATTGCTGACCGTGTTGGCGAAGCCCCCGCCCACCGTCGTGTTGTTTCCGCTGTTGGTGTTTTGCTGGCCTCCGCCGATGACGTCATAAGATGTGTTCGTCAGAATCGTGTTGTTCGCTCCGCCGCCGATGGTGTCATAAACCGGCTGCGCACCTGAACCAACAATCGTGTTGCCGCCGCCGCCGGCGATGGTGGCATGATCCGCAGCGGGTCCAATTACATTACTTGCGCCACCGCCGATGGTGCCCGCCGAGCCAGCGTTCGCATTGACATAACCACCGCCGACCACGGCCCCGTCTCCGCCGCTCGTGTTGTTTTGCTGGCCACCGCCGATGGTTGAGGCAAAACCGCCGTTCGTGTTTTGCAATCCCCCACCCACCACGGCGTAAGTGTCGCCAGCCTGAATGATATTCTGAACGCCTCCGCCGATCAGGGAATCGACGGCAAAGTTGGTGTTCGCATACCCGCCAATTATTATGGCACCTGAGGCATTGGTTTGGATGCAGTTGAAGTAGCCCCCGCCAATCGTTGAACCCGAGGCATTGGTTTGGATGGTGTTGCCATAACCGCCGCCAATCGCCGCATAGGCGACATTCGTCTGGATGGAGTTCAGATCCCCGCCGCCGATGACTCCATCCGGTCCATCCGCCCAATTATGGTAGCCGCTCCCGACGAATGTGTGATAATTGGCGCGGTTCAACAGTCCGCCGGCAATGGTGGCGTTGTTGCCGTAAGCCACGTTGTTTGCGCCGCCGCCAATGGCGGACGTGATGCCGCTGGCCGTGTTGAGCGCGCCGCCGGCAATCGTTGCTTCAGCCGTGTTGAAATTCGTGGATCCGGTTGTATTGCCAACGCCGCCGCCGATGGTATTGTAATTTCCCAAAATCTGGTTCAATCCCGGCTGGCCGGCATAAATGGTTGCTCCACCGCCGCCAATCGTCGAGCCGATCACTCCCGTCGCAATGATGTTGAAAGACGAACCGGCAATGAAATTCGGCGAGACGTTGGTGGTGGTGTCCGGTTGCAGCAGGAGGATGCGCTGGTTGTTGGCGCGCAGTTCCAGCGGCTGATTGTCCGTCGTGCCCACAAAATTCACGCCCGGCGTCGTGCCCGCATTGCCGTTCAACAGCCAGACCTGGTTTGTGCGCGCCACGTTGCCCGCCAGCCGCGCGTCCGGCACCGTGCCGCTGCTCAATTGTGATGCGCTCAAATTGAACAAACCGCTGCCGTCGCCGAAATGGGCGCCGCTGAAACTGCCGCCTACGAACAGGGCACCGAAAAATTCTCCGGAAAATGTCCCGTTGAATTCATCCGACCCGTTGTTAAAGGTCACTGCGTTAGTGTAGTTGCCCGCCAGATTTGCCGATGAAATGCTCCCGCTCAAATTACTCGCCGTGGTGGCAAACAGCGCATAGGGAGTGGGCGTGATTTGTTGCCGTGGCGCCAGCGTGGTGAACACCCCGTTGCCGTTGGTGCGAACCCCGATTTCCAGCCAATAATCTGTGCCGTTGAAAATGCCGCCAAAATCCAGCGTGACCAGAAACAACCCGTTGCTGACGCCGGTGGCGCTGTTGGTCAACGGCCCGGCCACGTCGCTGCCGCCGCTGCTGGCGTTGAACAAAGTGAACGTCAGGTCGTAATTCCCGGTGGCGGGATTGGTTCCGCTGTTGAGTCGCCCTTGATACGTAAACGCTGTGCCCTGGGCCACGGCCTGATGAACTAAAGCGAGCAATGCCAACATGATGAATAATGAGTTGAATTTGGTTTTCATAATAGTTTCCGGGGTTAGTTTGTCTTACATAAAATATTTTAGACTCTGATAATCCTTTTTTACGCCTCCCATTGAATAATTCAACACAAAAAAGACATCTACACTCATTTGTAAATTGGCACACAGCGGTGGAGGCAAAGGTGCTACCAGTGTAACGACAAATGCTTAAATATTCGATGAGGCCGCGACATGCTCGTTCTGCGAACCATTCGTCGGCCGCATTTTCTTAACAGGATTTCTCTTCTGCCAATGCTGATTCAACGCATTCGTGATCTTCACCAGCCGTGTCCGGTCTTTGACCAGTTCCAGCAGTTCTGACGCGGCAAAAGCTTGATGCCATTCGTCGGCGATTGCCCAACGGTTTGAGCAGAAGAGAACCGACGGGAATCGGCACATCATGCGCTGGTAATTCATACTGCCGGTCTCTTTTTTATTCCCACCAGTCATGTGTACCATTGCCTTCACTTACGAAAATTGACAGTATCCAGCCGTAACTTATGACCAAGCTCTATACTTACTGTATGCCTTGTTCGAAATTAGTCAGGATATTTCCATTGAGATCGAAATTTTTTTGGATTTTAATCGCGTTACAACCACTGAAATGGTTGACTAAGACTGAATTAACGGTATTTTTTCCCACGGTCATTCCGCTGACGGTATTCGCATCGAGGAAATTATAAGTCATCCCGGAAATTGTTGCCCCGGCAAAATCAACAGAGTTTCCAGAAATGATTATATTTGTATAAGTAAATCCGCTGGCGGTGTAAAATAAAAATGCATCGTTGTGACAATAAATGTTCGTACTGGAATTAAGTAGTATGGTGTTAAAAGCAAGTATAAGATTTTTTCGGTTTCCGTTCATGAGATCAACCCCAAAGTAACAATTCTCAAAAAGGTTGTGAGCCACAACCACATTCAAATAACTGCCGGTATCCCCATAGAAACCCACGCTGCCTCCATGAACAAAATTACCTTCGACCAGCCAATTATGCGTCCAGGCCCCGTTGAATGCTACATAACCAAATGGTTCGCTTGTCGGAAGATAAACGCGATTGCCACGCATAATTCCGCTTATGCTATTCGTTGGGCTGCCGTTAAAAGCTATGGCAGAGATGGCCGATCCTCCTTGGAATTGGGACACTTCACAATCTTCAATAAGATTCCCTTCGCTCTGGATGGTACTTCCATAACCGTAAGCATTACATATAATTCCCCATGCCTCAGTATTTTCTGATGTGTCAAAGTATGCCAGATTGATTACTTTGACCCTGGACACCGTCAGTTTGGTGCCATTTAGGTCTACCCCATGGTAAGTGTAGCTTCCTGAAGTGTAGTTAGCATCGGCTGTAAGGTCGGATACTACCATGTTGGTTCCTAGATGGCTGCCAATAACCGTATCATTGGAAGGCGCACCATTTACAAGCTGGATGACAGTTACATCAATTCCGCTGCCAAGAATCTTCTGCCCGGATTTGACATACCACGAATAGGCACCTTGTGTCTGATATGTTCCAGCAAGTATGTGAATAATACTGTTTGGCGGCAGGCTGTTCATTCTGTAGTCAAAATTTGACTGGGTATTACAAATATAAGGATTGTCCAAGGTTCCAAGATTAGCGGAATCTGTATTGGTGGAAACCCAGTATGTGTTGCCTTTTTCAGCTGCCTTGGTTTCGAGCGCTGCGTATGCCAGAAGCATGAACAAAAGAATGCTCACCCCAACGCAAATATTATTGGTAGATTTAAGTTTTGTTTTCACATTTTGTCTAACTAAAAATGCTGTTTAACATTGTGATCTCTAGCTCGAGTGACCCTTTAATGGACATCATGTGATAATTTCACCCCTTGCGACCATTTATAACCAGCGAATGAGCGCCACTATGTTCACCGTCAAAAGCAAAAAGCACATTGAGTGCCACATCCCGGTACTTGGTTTTGTAATCGGGATTATGCCTTTGACAAACCAAGGGTAGGGATAGCGCGCTGCGCTGTCCGTGCTGCTGGCAGCGGCGTAACGGTTTGACCATAAAGGGGTCAGTCCTGAATATTTACACGAGTCGGGCTATGGGTTAGGATTTTGCCCGGTCAAGGCCATTGCAGATTAAAAGTTGAACCGGACAATCAAAATGAATTCAAGTTGGAATAAAATACTTGGGACTGACCCCTTTACGACCAAATGCTTTGGCGGGTCAACCGGTGCCAGGGTGCCGCGCCCGGCAACTGCAAAATCCCAAATGCACCAGAATAAAATCCCTGTTCCAATGCTCATGGGCAAGAGACCTAGGTAACGCCAAAACGCCCAACTTCCCGTTTGATCAAGCCGTCCGCTGGAAACGATAAAATATGGAATGGCTGCGGTCACTGTGCCCGGACACAAGAACGTAAACAAAATGCTTCGTAATGCTAGCATGATCGAGCGCGTAGTGCCGCCTAACGATCAAAACTGAGCCACGCCGGAACCACCATGTCAATCGCGGAACTGAAACGACAAACCGGCGTTGGCTCAAGTGTATGGTTATTGAATTACCCGGCTTGGTATGCGCGTTGCCTTTTAAGTGGTATGCCGCGCCGACGGAAAGTCCGCTGGCTGAATGAGCTCTTTCGGAGAGAATTTCCAATAACTCACGGTAGGGTTACACCCCATGGCGAAGGGTCAGCCCATCGCGTAACGTGACTCCAGAAAATGATGACGAACGAATCGCCATCAAAAATAAAAGACAAACTATGCACCTCTTATTCTTACCGGTTCTTGGCAGCGCCATCTGGATTGGCGGCGGCGGGGTGGGCCTCCTGCTCATCATCGTCGTTGTGGTTCTATTGCTCCGTTAACCGTTGAGCCGCCCGCCGAAGACTTCACGAAGCCCCGCGACTGGGCACTCAATACCATTCACTTTTGCCGTCACGTTGGCGGCGGAAGAAAAAAACAACAAAAATAAAATTAACCATTATGACCACACTCGAAATCAAAGGTGACTGGAACATTACCAAGGGCAAACTGAAAGAGAAATGGGCCAAACTCACGGATGACGATCTCCAATACGCCGAAGGCAAGCAGGAAGAACTGATTGGCCGGATTCAGAAGCGCACCGGCGAAACCCGCGAAGTAGTAGAAAAAGCGGTCAAGGAATTCTGCTCCGCCTGCGGCTCTAGTAATTAGTGAACATTCCTAGGCTGCAAATGCGCGAATATCGGAAGAACCGAACACGGCTCGCTGCGATGTTATTGGCCGCCTGTGTTCTGACGGGGTGTCAATCGCCAAAGGGCATGTCTTCGTCCGGGAGCAGTACTTCAACGCGAAACAATTGCTACAGTTTGCTCCATCAACTCCTCGACGAGCAAAAAGATGTCAGCATGTTGCGATTCATCAAACCCGAACACACCGATCTTAAAAAACTGGTGAAGCGGATTGCCACGACTTCTGGAACCGGAGCCAAACTGTTGGAGGAATTTGCCAAGGGCGATCCTTCCATCAATCTGAACGACATCCGTCTGCCGCCGGGCGAGCTGGCCACGCGCGATGCGATTGCGTCCACCAAGGAGAAGGAATTACTAGGCCAGACTGGCGACACATTTGAGCTGACCCTGCTTTTAACCCAGACCGAGGCGTTGAGCTATGCCTGGCATCTGGCGAAAATAGCCTGTGAAAACGAGCCGCAACCCGAACGCGCCCGTGCGCTGGCAGGCTTGAGCTGGGATATGCAGAATCTTTATAACGAAGTGTTCGCGCTCTTGCTGTCGAAAACAAAATCAGCGACGACAAACTCAATCAGCAACCACACAGGAACAGCTTCGACAAACTCCGCTCCGACCAATAGTATTCTGATGATCGATCCCAGTTCCATGCCGATTGCCGCAGGTAAGGCCACTCTGATCATCGGGGTGCTCCGGCGCGCGGACGGCGTTTATTCGGGTGATTACAAGGTCAAGATATTTCCGTATTTCTTCAAAAAGGAAAAAGGGAGGCTGGCCATCGTTGTTTCGGATGAATCACTGGCCAAAATTAATCAGGGAAAAGTCACGGCGATCATCGGGACCGCCACCACGAGCGGCAAAGGCGGCAGGAGCCGGCACATTGACGCCACGGTTACACCGGCCAACATCAATCGCGGAACGCTCAAGCTGTGGTTCATGGCGGGAAACAAGAAAATGATTTTCGAGCCGGCTTATCACTTTGCCGAGAAAGGGACGGCAGCAGTTCTGGCACGGACGACTGAAACCAAACCTTGATTTTTTATGAAACGAATCACTATTTTGCTGGCGGAAGAACATGTGATCCTGCGCGAGGGGTTTCATAAGATGCTGGAGGTTAAAAAGATATAATATTCAATTAGATCAACAACGTGAAATTATCTCTAAAACCTCGCCATCTTAAACGCTATAAGGACATCGCGCTGCTTTTTTGGAAGTATGGCACTTCCGATTTAGCCAAAGAATTTGTGCATGAGGATTTTGGGGATGAAAAAAAACTTCTGACTGCCAAACCGGGCCAGCCTGCGCCGCAAGAACTGGCGGACGATCTGGAAAAAATGGGGCCGACGTTCATTAAATTCGGCCAGTTACTTTCCAGCCGTCCTGACCTTTTGCCCGAACCTTATTTGAAGGCGCTAGCGCGTTTGCAGGATAAGATTAAACCATTTCCTTACGAACAGGTGGAAGAAATCATCGCCAGTGAACTGGGCATCCGCATCTCGAAAGCATTCTCATTTTTTGAGGAAAAACATCTGGCCGCCG
>Ga0207066_1083_pt2 | contig 24475 bp, 33 predicted proteins | sample Alteio_BWMinCont_24_FD_153490 | JGI IMG/M metagenome (GOLD analysis project Ga0207066, IMG submission 153490) | Enriched cells from forest soil in Barre Woods Harvard Forest LTER site, Petersham, Massachusetts, United States -... | ecosystem: Environmental > Terrestrial > Soil > Temperate forest >...
GGAAGCTGTTCGACGTAGCGTCGTCCCGGCCCGGTTGGAATGTCGCGTACTACGCGGCTCTGTTGGCGAACAACACGACAGCCCAAGGTGGCGAGTTGAAAGGTCTGCGGCTCGGCGATGTGAACCTGCTCGACCGCACCCTTACCATTCTACGTGCGAGCACAAAGACTGATGCCGGAGCTAGGGTTGTTCCGCTGAACGACACGGCGCTTTGGGCCTGCGCAAGACTATTGGAACGAGCTCAGAATCTCGGGGCAAGCGATCCGAAACACTACTTGTTTCCTGCGGCGCTGTTTCGGCATACGAAAAAGACCGACCCGATAAAAGGTGCAACGGGCTTTGACTTCACCAAGCCGATGGTGTCCTGGCGTACGGCGTGGAGGAATTTGACCACTGCGGCGAATCTACCAGGACTGCGCTTCCACGATCTTCGCCACCATTGCATCACCAAGCTGGCAGAAGCCGGCGTGCCGGATCAGACGCTGATGTCCATCGCTGGTCATGTGAGCCGTGACATGTTGGAGCACTACTCGCACATCCGAATGCAGGCGAAGCGCGATGCCGTAGCGACTTTGGGGCGTCGGTTGGAAGCACCCGAGCGTTCTCCGCAGGAGGCTACACCTCCAAAAGAGATTCCGGTGTCATAGTGTCCACACGAATGTCCACACGGACGGGCAAACATGACGGTGTGATACGCTCTGTCACACAGTTTTACGCTGCGAGATCCCCGATGCGCAACTCTCGCGCTGCCACAGACTTACTACCAATCTGTGGCACTCTGTAGCTTCTCATCTCGGACGATTTTGCTTCTTAGAAGGCAGGTGCTCTATCCACCTGAGCTACGCGCCCGTTCAATGAGTTACGGTGCTGTCCACAGACTGTTTATTGCCGACTGTGGGGGATTTTGTGGGGACCCCAACCGAGAAAGCGGATCGCGACTCGACAGCTTGCATGGCCTCGACCTTCGCAGCTTGCCGGATGTGCGAGTACCTCCGCTGCATCGCCGTGCTCATGTGGCCCATTATATCGAGCATGGCTGCTTCGCGAACTCCCGCCTCAGCCATTTTGGTGCACACAATGTGTCTAAGATCGTGAATCCGGCACCTTACTCCGGCTTTCTCGCACACCGATCCCCATGCTTTTTTCAACGACGTAACTGGGTGCGTCGGATCGATTGGTTTGGCTCGCCTGCAGAACGGGAATGCGCACCAGTCGGGCATGAGTGTCCAAAAGTCGCCGCGTACCAACTTGCATGAGTTGAGAGGATCGCTTCGAGCATCGGTCCGATGGGAATCACTCTCCCCCGCCCCGCCTCGGTCTTTGCTTTTTTTCCCGCCGTGATGTTTTTCTTCTCGAAATCGATCTGGCTCCAGCGAAGCAGCCGGATCTCGTCGCGGCGCATCCCAGTGTAAGGAGCGATTCTCACGAATGGCCCTATCAGTCGTGATCGGCTCCTAGCTGCCGCATCCACGATGGCTTGCTCTTCCTCGTTACTCAAGGCTCGCCAAATATCGTGACGCTCTTCCAGACGCTTCAGCTTGGGCCACAGCAGCTTGAAGGGATGCCCAATAGCTCTGGAGAGTACGGAAAGCTCCAAGTTGATCGTCCGGTTGCTAACTCCCTCTGCCTTGCGGTCGGCCATGTACGTGGTGATGCGCTCCTGAGTCACATCCGGCATGAGAAGTTGGCCCATATGTTTCTCTAGGTGAGGGGAGCGCTCATTGACCACCTGGACGGACTTCTCCCGATGATTGATCGGATAGGCTTTCTGGTACGCTGCCAGCGCCACATTTAATGTTCGTATGCGGTCTCTGGGTGTTTCTGAGGCTGGAATACCAGCATGTGCCCTCTCTAGTTCGAGTCGTCGGGACTTCTCGGCCCCAACCGCCAGGGCCTTGCGCGAGGTCTTTGCGGATTCCCGGACCCGCTGTCCTGCGAAGATGAATTCTTACCACCAAACCTTGCCGCGTTTGAAAACCGCCATCACTTGCCGCCTTTCTTCATTGCCTTCTTCTTTCCGCTACCCTTCGGACGCCCTCCCAGCTTGCCCCATTCCTGCATACGCCTCGTGAACTCCCGCTTACCCCATTCCTTGATACGGGCCTCGGCGCTGCGCCTGCCCATCAAACTGGCCGCTCGGTTTATCGGTTCCATCTAAGCCATAATAAACCTAACGTTAGATTATTGGCAAGCATTCTATTTGCTGAAGTCAACTTGACGGATCGATGGTCCAGACGGCAATTGCTTGTAGTTTGCAGTCCCACCAGTAGGTAGCGAGGCGAGCCAAGCGTCAAGGTCCTCCGGCTGGTAACGGACCAAAGATCCGACCTTGAGGAACGCCGGTCCGCGACCGAGTAGCCGCCACCGGCGCAGCGACGCAACGCTGACGTTGATCCGTTTCGAAACCTCCTGTTCTGTCATGAGATTGACCATGATTTCACTTCTGAGCGTGGAGTGCCCCCTCAACTTGTAAGGGAATGGCAGAGGCACTTCGGGACATAATTTTGTGCCACGGCGCCACCGCCCTCGCCTGACAGCGCCGGGAAAAGGACAACTGGAACCGGCGCAAACCTGTCGGCACATGGAATTAGCGGATTCCGGGCAATGACTGAGAGATTGTCGTGCCGGCGATGATCACGTCCCCTGCGGAATCCGTCACGATTACGATACCCGTTTCCTGGCCGGTACCACCAAAGTAAGTGCCGTAGGTCGGAACTAGCGTGCCCGCGTGCAAATGTGACGAATAGAACGAGGCCAGGATCAACCAGGCCAGAGGAATCGTCTCGCTATAAAATCGACATTCAAGAATGTGAGGCATGCCGTGGAAAGGTGCGCACGTTATGTCGGTTGGCCGTCAAGAACGCCAAACGGGCCCGCAGTCTCATTCGGTGGTGCTCGTAAGGAGATTACGGCAACGTTGAGAGGAGCGCAACCGCGCCGGGATGCCTTCTCTCCGAAAAGAGTTTGGAAACCACCTCCGAGGAATCCGCCTTGATCGGAAACTTTCACAGGAACGGTTTGCCGAACGCGTCGGAATCTCCGTGGATTTCCTCAGCCTGATCGAACGCGGCGTTAATGCACCTTCGTTCGAAACTATCGAGCAGATGGCCAAAAGCTTGCGGCTCCGGTCAAGGCGCTGTTCGATTTCCCGGAGAAAAGGGCGAAGTAAGTGCCGCCTGCGCGCGATCTACTTCCCCAAAATCTCCTTCAGCCTCGATTTCGCCATCTGCGCAGTGGGGCTGCTTGCCGCTCATCGCAGGAGCTAAGCTGTTTTTGAGGTGCCCAACAGCTACTCTCGACTGTTCGCCGAATTGACAGAGGCCGTCCGCTTAGTCAGGTTCATCGCGGCTCTTGAACTTCGAGCCGAGGCGCGATCTCCTCAGAGACCTTCCGGAAATAATCGACGGTAGGACATGACTATCCGAGCTGCTACCCACGAACCGGACTGGGCACAGGTTCACATCTTGCTGCGCGAATACGCCGAGTGGCTCGAGATTGATCTCTGCTTTCAAAATTTTGAGCGTGAGCTTGCGCACCTAGCCGCAATGTATGGGCCACCTGGCGGTCGCATGTTGTTAGCCGAGAGTGGAAACGATGGCGAAGTTGTGGTCGCCGGATGTGTAGGCCTCCGCCGGTACGATGATGCGACCTGCGAGATGAAGAGACTTTATGTCCGTCCCGAGCACCGCCGCACGGGGCTAGGCCGTCGCCTTTTGCTCGCGAGCATGGCGCAAGCCTGTGCGCTTGGCTATGAGCGGATGCGGCTCGACACGCTAGACCGGATGACCGAGGCTCAGCGTCTGTATCGATCCGTTGGGTTTCATCCCATTCCGCCGTACGGAGCGCACCCGGTTCCCGGCACGCAATTTCTCGAAGCCGATCTCGATCCCAGATGAGTACCGCGTCTGTGGGCTTCAGCGTAGTGGCGTCTCGTTTATCTCCGCTGCCGTGCCATCACAACAATACTTCCCACCCCGCCAGCGAGAAATCCATGGGCCCTGGACCCTACCTTAGTGGTTTATAAGCGCTGGCGTAGGGTGATAAAGACGCGTTGCGATTGACGTGGACCTTGCGTTCCCGATGCCGACATGGAATTGATTCAAATCGGCGTGTACGCAATTCCGCACAGTCCCCGAAATCCTGGTGTCCTCTAGAAGCACCTCGATTTGAGTGTCAACTGGCAAGGGGCAAGGCGCTGTGACCCGGAGGCCAGACCGGGAAACATCTAACAGTTCAGCCACGGCCATGCCAGCGACCCTTGTTTTGATCACTCCGCATTCAGAAATAGCATTCCTGCTCTCTTTCCGGCGCTCGTCTCGCGTCGTAGCCTTGCGGTCCTTTGGCTGATGTCGGGGTGTTATCACACTACAACGGTATCCGGCCATTCCTATTCCCACAATGGCTATTACGTCATGGAACTTTGAGATCAGGCGTCTACGTCCTTCGGTCCGGTACTGACGGTGGTCGGAAGCGTAGGGGAGCCAGCTGATACCTAACGCGCGAGCAACTCGTATGTGCCGTCCATTAGGTAAACGTCAGGCGGCCTCCACGCATAACCCTAGACGAGCGGTGGCGTTTCAGGCAACCGAAGATCGGGTGCCTCCGATCCTGTGCGCTCCAGCGGGCCGAATGATCTTACCTTGCGCGTGTGGGAAGGGCCGAGGGGCCGAAAAACATTTCGGTGTAAAGCCGCTCCATGTTCCGGGCGAAGCTCTGCGTGTCGCAGACCGGAGAGTCACCCAGCCGCGATCGCATGTTGCGTCGAAGGTCCACCAGGCGGTCTGGAGAATTCGCCAGGCTGATCGCCAGCGTTATGTAGTCTTCGAGTCCTTGGCCTACCAGCCAACCGAGGCCGGCGGAATGCAGAATGGACGCGCTGGTTCGCGAAACCCAACGATCTCCCGTGAACGTAACCACCGGGGCACCCTGCCAGATCGCCTCGGTTGTAGTTGTGCCGCCGTTGTAGGGGAAGGTGTCCAATGCGATATCGATCTCACCGTATGTTTCGAGGAACTGATAGTGATCCGAGGGGCCGTCTAAGCGAACCCTTTGGGGAGAGACCTGGTTCCGCTCGAAGAGGCCATGCACGAACTGCCGGGCGCCCGGCGAGGCAAGCGCGCCGTTCTTCAAGATCAGAGAACTATTCGGAACCTGCTGGAGAATCGCGCTCCATGCCGCGATCACTTCGTTGGTGATCTTGTATTGCGATGCCAGACAACCGAAGGTAATCGCTCCGTTGGCCAGGTACGGCGGGTCTGCCACCAGAGGCACGGGATAGTTCACCTCGAAAGTCAAATAGCTGCCCGGCACGCGCATAATCTTTTCACAATAGAACTTCTCTTCTTCAGGTGGGATTACTATATCGTCGCCGATCAGGTAGTCGTAGCTCGGGATGCCGGTTGTGGCATACATGTTGAACCACCCCACGATGACTTGCGCCGGCCGCATTGTAAATAGCGGCAGCCGCCGCACGGTGCTGTAGCCATTCAGGTCGACGAGCAAATCGACCTCGGCATCCTCGATGCTTTGGGAAAGCGCCTCGTTGGAGACTCCGGTGGTGTCGTAGAACCGGTCTCGCGGGTGACCGCGATAGCCATGCTGGATCTGGGACGCGGGTTCATCCGAGAAGAGGTGAACCTCGAAGTGCTCTCGATCGTGATGATTAACCAAACCCCAGACGGGCTTCATCCAGTTGTGATCCTGAAAGAAAGAAGAGACGTAGCCTATACGCAACGGCCGATCGCTTCTTGTCCCGTGGCGTGACGAGTGTTCGGTCGTCCGCCGTGGGGGGAGTTGGTCTTCCGCCCAGGTGCGGCGCGCATCGAGAATAGCTTGGTTGTCGCTCGCCGGGCTTCCGGGGATGATCACGGCAATTGCCTCTTGTGGCAAAGCTGGCTCGCCTAGGGCGGCAGCCCTGCGAAACAGATCCAGTGCGGCCTCCGCCTGCCCTAGCTTGAAAAGGACCTTTCCGAGATTGTGTTGAGCCTGAGGCAAATCCGGATGAATCTCCAGCGCTCTCCGGAAGCAGGCCATGGCGGCGGTGTATTCCTTCCGAGAGCTTTCCGCGCAGCCAGCCGAGTACCACGCGCGAGATAGTTTCGGATTGAGTTGCAGCGCCCGCTGATACGCGGCCTTAGCATCCGGAAGCTGCCTGAGTGTTTGCAGGGCATCGCCCAAGTCGCAGTGCAAATCTGCGTCGTCGGGCATTAGGACGATTGCCCTTTTGAAGTACGGGATGGCGTCCTTGGCTCGCGCCAACGTCTGCAGGACTTGACCCAGGGCGGCCATAGCGTACCCGTGCTCGGGGTCGCTGTCGACGGCCTTGCGAAAACATTCTGCGGCTGATTCCATCTCCTGCTTGGCCCGGTAGGCGTTGCCGAGATTGTAGTGCGCAACGGCATCGTCCGGAGCTCGCGCAAGGGCTTGCCGGTACGACGCAATCGCCTCGTCAAGACGTCCCTGGGCCCTGCATAGAACGCCCAGGTTGTTGTAACAGTCGGAGGAATCGTCGAGAGCAATGGCTCGCCGGAAGCTCGCCTCCGCTTCGTCCGCCATTCCCAACACCATCAAGTCAAGTCCCAAGATGTTGTAGCACCTTGCCTGATCCGGCGCGATAGCCAGAGCCCGCCGAATCAGTTCGACTGCTTGAGCGGGTTGGCCGGTCTGATGAGCGATTACCCCGAGCAAGTACACGACGTCGGGGTGATCGGGCGTGGCTAGCAGAATTTCCCGGTAAAGCCCGCTCGCCTCCGCTAGATGTCCGGCACGATGGTGATCCAACGCCTGTCGGAACAGATGGTCTTCATTGTCGGTCAAAGCTTGAGTATAATCACTTCGATGTGAAACCGGCAGATCCGCCGCAGGCTCCCTTGCTAGCCTGGATCGCGACCTCAGAGGTTATGCCGCCTGGGTCCCTTAGCCGAAGGCGCAGCATCCCTCGCCCAATTTCTTCAGCCGCTTAACTCATCCACCCACTGGTCGAGTGTGAGGCATGAGATGCTCGGGAACTTCACCGCGCGGCCCAGCCAACCAGTCGCTTAGCCGCCCGAGAAATAGAAGTAGCCGTCGCCTTTCGTCAGCTGGGCGCCCTTGCCAAATCGCCTCGACCAACGCCGCGTTTTCGCCGCGAAATCACGAAGACAAGTTCAGCAACCTCAACGAATAGTGGAACAGTCAACTTCCTTGTCCGAGGACTTGTCGGCTTCAATAATTGGCGCGGGATTAGCGAGTGAATGAGCAAATGCTAGTTCCTCGTAAAGGTGTGCGGCAGCAAGCGAAAGATTAAGGCCAAAGAATAGGTAGTACCGGCCATCGGCCTTCTTCACAACTCGAACGGTCCTACTATCTGATGAACCTGGAAAGGTAAGCTCGATACCGTGTTTTGTCTGGCAAGGACGGCTCGGCACACCATCCTCGGACAGACGAACGTGATATCTAGTATTTGGCGAAACGGCATTGAGCATATCCAAGTCTTTGAGGGTAATCGACGCCGCATCTACGGCGCGCTTTGTTTCCTCAAGCTTCATTTCGGCCGTTCGAGCCTCTTGTTCGCTCGCCGTGGCAGACTTGTATTGCGAGAAAGTGGAGAGCCCGCCTACCACGAGACCTGCACAGGCGATGACGGACAACGTGATGCGTTTCGTTTGGGCTTTCTCGTCGGTTGCAGAAACCAGCGAGACGATGGAGGCTCCAACGAGACCAACGCCGGTAAGAAGTGCGCTTACCATTGGTTCGGATAAAGATAGCGTCATAAACTCTCCTAGGTTGTTGTCGGGTGTTTCGTATTTTACCCAAGTGGGTATTGTGCCTTCCGCGCGGCCATTCACATTGAACTCGACTGCGAGGCGGTGCTCGACGGGGAGATCGTGTGCCGGGATGCCAATGGCCTGGCCACAGTTCTATGATCTGCTCCGGCGCCGCGCGGGGAGCCGGTGTTCTACGCGTTCGATCTGCTGTCGTTCGATGGCGAGGATTTGCGACCGCGCCCGCTGATCGAGCGGAAACGGCTGCTATGCTCGATCGTGCCCGAGCAACCGTCATGTTGTATGCCGAGCACATCGAGGGCTACGGCGTAGAGTTCTTTCGGCTTGCCTGCGAGCAGGACCTCGAGGGCGTCGTGGCGAAGGCGAAGCACGCTGCCTATGGCGAGAAGTGAGATTCGGAATCCCAGGTATTCGCAGTACGAGGGCCGGCGGGAGTTGTTTGAGAGCAGGCGGCACACGGCTCTAGCGAAGCAGGCTTCCATTTAATCGGGCTGACGACGGTACTCGTAACTCCAGATGGCCGACCTCCATGTAAGTCATTTGTCAAGAAAAAAAACAAATCTCCTGACGCGCGCCTGTGAGGGGCGCGCAAAACCGAATATCTTCAGAACTCCCAGCTCGCAACGTGTGCCTCTCGGCATTGCGGCAGAAAGTCGCAGCGCAGACAGTCGGCGATCTTGCCGGCATCGATCCGATCGTTTTTCTTTTTCGCCGCGGCGATCGCACGCAACATCAAGGTGTGCGCCACCTTCACCTGTTCAGCGTGGGGAAGCAAGTGATCATAGATCCACCCCCTGAAGATCGTCGCCTCCATCGCCATGATTCGTGGCTGAGGAAGAGTTTGTATCCACCTGTCGAGTTCCGGGCGTGTTGCTCCGACCGTCCCTTCCCGGTGAACCTGGTTACTTGCATCCTTTACGCAGTAGCTGATCGTCTTCTTGTGAACATCCAGTCCGATGTAATACATAATGTCTCGTGAGGAGCCTCCATGGTTGCTTTCTGAATCAACGTTCCCGTTGAGTTCAGCCTTTAATACACCACGCGCTCCTCTGACTTAACATTCAAACAAGCTGGACACGATCGAGCGTCGCTGGTTCTACGAGTCACGCGTGACGCATCCGAGTGGGCTTAACTGCGTAGCTGATTGAGCCCTCCGCGTCTCAAGCCTTTCCACAGCCCAACCTACGGGTTGTTCATCGTTAGCAGGAACGCGCGCACATCTGCTGCCGATTGGTCAGCCATTTCTTCGTGCGAAAAGTGGCCAGTATCGGGGTAGACAATAAGTTTGGAGCCTGCGATGGCCTTGGCGTATAAATGCCCGTCTGCCACCGGCACGTCATGATCCTCATCGCCCCAGAGGATCAACGTAGGTGCCTTGATGTCGCCGATATGATCTTTGATGTAAGTATCTCGCGGCACGCCGAAGCGTACCGACGTTGCCTGGCGGGTACCCGCCATGCGCGCGAACTCCCAATATTGATCGATCATCGCAGGGGTGATGATGCTCTTGCGAACGATCACCTCGTTCAAGGTTTGGGCCACGTAGGAGCGGGGAGTGATATGCAACAGTACCTGGTTCAACACAGGAGCCCGTAAGACGCGGAAGACCAACGGCTGTGGATCGGGTGGATTCGACGGCATCCCGACAGCATCGACCAGAATAAGCTGCGTGACGCGTTCAGGGTACAATTCCGCGAACCGCGCGGCAATCCCGCCGCCCATCGAATGGCCGCAGATGGCGAATCTGCCGACCCCGAGCTGGTCTGCGACCGTTCTCACGAACTCGACCATGCTCTTCTGCGTGTAGTCGGCGGACGGCACGGCTCCCGTCAACCCGTGGCCCGGCAAATCCATTGTCACCACCCGGAACGCGTCGTCGAGACGGCTTGCCCAAGCTTCCCAGGTGAAAAGCGAGACCATGTTTCCGTGGATGAGGACGAGCACGGGCGCGTTGCGTGGGCCGCGGTCGCGCACATGGACGCGTGTTCCATCGGCCAGCCGCAAGAATTCCGATGGCGGCGTGGCGTATTTCGCTTCCAGCGTGGCGCGGGGAATATCAGGGTCGCTGAAATAGAAGAAAGCGCCAACCGCCGAGACAAGAACTGCAAGAACAGTGATCAGAAAAACTCGCATGCCGAGCCCCCTCACTTGTTCACATATAGGCTCGCACTACCGAGTCGCGGAAGTCACGGATAAAGTTCGGGAGTGGTGCCACCACCATTCCATTTGCCCACAGAGTTGCCATCCCGTCCAAGTGACATGCGTTGCCATCCGCCTATGTTCAGTACTGGGTCACGGGGCATCCCGAAACTATCCGTGACCGACGACTAACGAAAAAATGAGTTCCCGTTGGCCGACCACTGGTTCATAAGTGCGGTATTCTCTTCAAAAGCATCTATTTAACAAAAAGCGGAATTTCAGACAGGATCTGCAAGGCCGTCGGATCAATTGATACCCTGCTCTACTTCTTCAGTCCCGCCTGGGCAGTCTGGCATCCGTAGTCTGGTCGAGCTAGGGCGGAGCTTTTGGATTGGCCAATCTCACCGTTTGGCGCGTTTCGACACGGACTGTATGTCCGCGAAATGTATTCTAGGGGCGCGGCGGAATGGGGCCCTGGTACCGATGGTTACTGAGGCTCTCCGGATGGGGATCGCCGTGGTGGCAGGTGTAACACGTCACTTCCTGTTTGCCCGCGGGATAAACGCCTGTTCCGGGGAAATTCGCATTGACCACGCGCAAAAGCTGGATCATTTTACGCGTGATGTCTTTGCGCGGATTCGAGTCGTCGGCTTGCCCCGTTGTCCCGCCGTGGCAGTAGGCGCAATCCACATTGAGCGCGTCGCGCCAGTCTTCCATCAGGGAATGCGCTCCGTGAACCGCAGTATCCGGCGGGAGTACTTTGAGATTCACTCCCAGGGTGGTCTCCGTGTTCGGGCCGTTTCTGGCCTCGCGCGTGGCAATCCAATAAAACGCCGCCTTGGTTTCCGGCTGCGTCTTGCCGCGATGGCAGGTCATACAATCGACTTCATGGTAGCCGCGCGGGAACGGTCCGGCCGTCGACGGAAAAAAGGGCTCAGCCCGGCGCACCAGCGTGATCATGTTGCGCGCCGTTTCTTTGAGCGGGTTGGCGTCGGAGGCGAAATCGCCGGCGACGTGACAATATGTGCATTGCACGCCGAGTGCTTCGTTGAATCCGAGCATCACGTCACTCAGGTCGACGTTGGCGGGTATGAGCTTCAGATTCTTGGGCGGCGCGGGCGCCTTGGCGTCCTGAGCGAAGAGAGAGCCGGCCGATATCGTCAGCGTGACGACCGCGCAAATCGGGACTTGGCGAATCTTCAAGAGGAGCATCTCATTTAAAATACTGCAAAACGGCGTTCGAAAGCGACCGTTCACAGCGTCGCGGATATCCACCTCGCGTAGCAAGGGAGCCCCTGAGCAGTAAGTTGCATCCTCGTCGGTTGATCGGTCGCATGCCGTATCCGCACAATTCTGCGTCTCCGGAGAACAGTTTCTTAGCGTCAAGTCTGGCTCCCCACCTTGGACACCATTAGAACTTTCGTCGCACAAAACACGCTTTACTCGAACCATAAAAACCATTCATTGTGTATAACATCCGGGCGAAATCCGATTGGCTGTCCAGGCTGGGCGGCCAGGCAGGATGACCAGTCGCAGCGGCAGGATATTTTGCTGCCGCATCGGCATACTCCTCTTGTGACCACCCCAGCACCCAAGCCGTCATTCGCACAACAACGTGACTCCGCGAACCAGCCCGATAACGCAATCATCGGCAACCCACGGCCGGGCACAGCAGCAGAGGTCGTCGAGTTCCTCCTCAACGACCAAACCCCCGTGCACAAGAAACGGATTGTCCTTACCCGGTACTGCCCCAAGTCCACCTGCGCACCAATCCAAACACTCTTCGACACGATTCCACCAGAAGACCGGTACCGGCATACCGCCCTGTGGTTCACCATCTATGGGGAGCTGGGCGAACATCGTATTGCCGACGGCTCGAACGCGCGAGGGCAAGATCAGGTACGTGGACCTCTTCAGCGGGCCAGGACAGTACAATGACCGCACACCGAGCATCCCCTTGCTCGTCCTCCGGCACCCATTGCCACACCGGCCTTGCACGACACGTTCGAAACAATTTTCAACGACGAAAACCGTATGTCGCGACAGCGTGGCACGGATCAGACGAACCGACGCGCCAACGCTGTTTTTCGCAGACCCATTCGGGTACGAAGGCATCAGCATTGACCTCATCGAGGCGGCATTATCATATTGGGGCAGCGACTTCGTGTTTTTCTTTAACTACAACCGCATCAACATGCATCTCGTGAACGACGTAATGCACGCGCCCATCAACGAGTTCTTTCAACCAGAACGGGCAGCAGAACTCCGACAGGCAGTCGCGCGATTACGCCCGACGGAGCGCGAAGCTGACATCCTCAAAGCCATGCGCAATGCCATCAAAGAACTCGGCGCAAGCGTGGAGCAATTCACGTACCGCAGCAAGACCGGCACGCGACCAACACACCACCTCATGTGCGTCTCAAAACACCGACACGGCATTGCGCTCTTCAAAGAAATCAGAGCAAAAGAAAGCACGCGCATTGACGACAACGTGCCATCGCTGGACCACAACGCCTGCACCAATCCCGCACAACCAATGCTGTTTTCGCTCTCGGAGGCTCTCGAAGACGATCTCAAAGCGACCTATGCGGGAAAGAAAAATCTCACGGCTGAACAGATCTACCACGATCACCACAACGGCAAGCCATACGTGCTGAAAAACTATAAACAAGCTCTGTTACACCTGGAAGAAGTCGGGCGGTTCTCGTCGATCCACCAATGACCCGCCGGCAGCAAAATACCCTGCCGGGAACCGCGCGCATCTCCTTCCCCAACGTAGGATAAGCAATGTCTTTGCGAGGGTTCATCAGCTATGCGCACGCCGATCGAGTTATCGCCGGAAACATAAAGGACGAGCTCGCTGATTACGGAATCAAGTGCTTTTCTCGCACACGAGGATCTCGAACCCACGGTGGAATGGCAAGAGGAGATCACAAAGCACCTTAAAGCCTGTGATCTGTTCATCCCACTGATCTCTCCACGATTTCGTGAATCAAAATGGACGGACCAAGAAGTCGGCATGGCCGTTGCGTGGAAAAAGAAAATCGTTCCATTTCTACTCGATAAAATTCCGCCCTACGGATTCATCAGCAAGTACCAAGCAAGCAAAATCTTTCCAAGTCGCAGGAGAAAGTTCGCACGCCTGCGTTGAGCAAGGCTGCAAGTCACTTCCCCGAAGGAACTGAAGGAAGAAGCGCTCAGGTCGGATCGCGAGATCGAGGACCCCCATCATCGTGCCATGGCGCTGGAAGCGCTTGCACATCACCTTTCCGAGAAGATGCAGGAAACAGCCATCGAAGCATGGATCGACGACGCCTGGAGCCTGAGCAGAAGTGAGTTCCTGTCGGGACTGCCAGAGCTGCTTCCGGTTGTGAGCGCCTGTGGCGTATTGGAACTCTTCTCTTGTTGATCGATGCGATTCGTGATGCGGTTCGATGGTGGCCCTAGCAGGAGCATTCGCACCTTCAATGAGCCATGGTTGAGAACGTCGCCAAGGCAAACCACACGGATATAGTTCGCCATTTCGTCGAAGTGGTAACAGTCCTTCTCTATTGCTGTGGTCGCATGACGCGCTAACCGTACACGATCATTTGGAGCCGCCTTCCGAACGAACCTCATCCCTGGATAGTTGATGGATTGCCGACCAGACTAAGGAGCGATCTAAAGAACTCACTTCCAAATGAAGCAGCAAATGCACCCCAGAACTCTATCTTTTCCGTTAGCCGCCAACTCACGATGTCCCGAGAATGGAGTAAAATCGATCGAGCCTAGAAGAGAGGCGCCCCAAATATGAAATCTTTTGGACTGTTGATCGTCGGCTTCGTGTTCGCGATGTCCCCCATCGCGGGGCAATGGCTCGATTACCCGACGCCAAACGTGCCTCGCACGCCCGATGGCAAGCCGAATCTGAGTGCGCCCACGCCGCGCACCGCCGACGGCAAGCCCGATCTCTCAGGACTCTGGGAACCGGAACTGAATGGCCGCATTGGCGAAGGATCCATTGCCATCGCACCCGGCGATGATCCCGTCACCCCCGAGTTCGTCAACATCGGTTCGCGCCTTGAAGGAGGCTTGCCCTATCAACCCTGGGCCGTGCAGTTGGCCAGAAAGCGGACCAGGGAGGAGCACGGCGCAAATGACCCTCTCGGCAATGGCTTTCCAGTTGGCATTGTGCGCCTGCACTCCTACGCCACGCCCCGGAAAATGATCCAGAACCCCGGACTGCTAGTGATTCTTTACGAACTGAACTCCACTTTCCGGCAAATCTTCACAGACGGCCGTCCGCTTTCTGGCGATCCCAATCCTACGTGGAACGGCTACTCGAGTGGCAAATGGGAAGGCGATGTATTGGTTGTAAAGACCAACGGATTCCGCGACGGCATATGGCTCGATTCCGGAGGCAGCCCATTGAGTGAAGGCGCGGTGATAACCGAAAAATTTCACCGGGTAAACTTCGGCCGCCTGGAAATCGAGCTCACTGTCGAAGATCTGAAAACCTATACCAAACCATGGACGGTCAAAATGGTTCAAACAATCAAGCTCGATACTGATTTGCTGGATAAGATCATGCTGGAGAACGAAAAGGACATCAAGCACTTGGTGAAGTAGGCGAAGGGCGCTCGTGGATGTCGCGCTACATCTTGCAGTACCCAGCGGTTCCGGGCAAATGATGGGCAAGCCGTACACGATCGGATTAGGAAAGCGTTGCCGACTATCCAGGAGCAATCGAACGCAGTACGCCGAATTTGTTTAGACGGAGGCTGTTCTCGCTTGGCTGGGTCCCAGATACCCTAACTTGACCAGAAATTGTGGGCTACGCGGAACGGTTCCCGATCTCGCTTCCTACGCATTCCAGGACCTGCTGAGCTCCGAAGCAATCCGCCAACATATGAAGATGCCGCCCAGGCTCTCTTTGCGCGTGCCATTCGCAGCGGTCGAAGCGTGAGGGAGGGGAATTTAAGCGGTCGGCATCAAGGAAGTCACCCCGTTGTTGGTGTAGAGCCCCATGTCTCCGGTTTGTGTTGGCTCCCCGATTACGATTCGAACTTACAACCCGCCAGTTAACAAGGAGGAGGTTCGACTTTGCGGCGTGAATGTGTGGAATAGGGTTGAGCGCTGTGTATAAGAAGGTTGCGGTGATCCTTTGCAAATGGTTCGCTTGAATCGCGCTGGTTACCACCATTTCCCACTGGTTGGGTTCTGTTCCGATAACCTGTCATATGTAATCCCGAGCCGCTTTGGAAGATTCGATGGCCCAGTAACTTAGAACCCATTCGCCTTCTCTTCATTCGCCGGGAAAGTCAACTCCGCAACCTGTAGTGGTATTGATCGAGCGAATAAGGCGCGCGCGGCTCCCCCCGCCACTCCTGGAGGTGTTGCCTTCCCGCGTCTGCAAACGTAAAGGCATAAACCCGCGGAAAATGATCTATACTTTCTCCAGCGAATCGCCGCTAGACTAGCGGGTGCCTCATTCGATTCACATCCCCCGCGGCGCGAACCCTGGCCGGTTTCCGTCTGAGCACGATAGCTGTTAATCGCAGTGCTCGACAGCGCCGCATGAACGGCCGCTCGTTTGGAACGCGCCTGTTGTCCACTGCGATGATCGCCTCGTCGACGTAGACTACCTCGACCCGCGTTACTCCGGCGCCGCCGCGATCCTCAAGTTCGCCAAGTAGCCTGGCCTTAAGTTCAAGCTGACGGTCCAGACGCGCTATTGCCTTCAGCGCAAGTTCACCATCCTTTTCAACGAGCGCCCGCGTGAACACTTCGCCAGGTTTCGGGAGAACAGCGCGGGGAAGTTGGGGCTGTAGCAGCAAGCCCATGATCCGCACCGTCGAGCACGACCGACGCTTTCCTGCGGTCTCTCATGGCTTGGTTCAAGACGCGAGCTAATACAAGTTCCCGCTACCTGCCCCAGCAAACCATCGTTCTCTGATACGCGAGCTATTTCTGGCGTTGGGCCGAGTCCCTATTCAGCGCCCTTTCAAACCTTGCCGCGGCGGCCGGAGTCTTGAAATCGCCGGTGAGAATTTCACGATTGGTCGCGTCACGGCCATACAGTTCCCTATTGGTTTCCTCATCCGGACGAAGCGTTGCTCCTCCGAGCGAGATGCCAGCAAACAGACCACGCGAGCGTGAATACGACAGCATTTCTGCGTCTAGCACGGCATCCGTCTGAGCACTCGCATCGCGTCCCACTGGCCCCGCGGCTACTGTTGCATCTGCGCCGAGCGTAAACTTATCGGACAATAGGCGCTTCATTCCGCCATCATTGATAACGAGCACCACCACATCGGTTTCCGAAGCACCGATTTGAAAACCCACACTACCACCTTCCACCCGCATCGCGGCCGGTCCGCTCCAACCCACGCCATCGTGCCGCCGGCATACCGCGAACCCACGGCCATACTTCGCCCCAAAGATGAATCCGGCTTTCTTCATTCCCGGCACCACAACGACGCAATGCGCCTTATCGATTAAATCTTGAGGGATACCCTTATCGGAAGCCTTCATCATATCGGTCAGCGTATCGGCCGAAGCGTCCAGCCTGTCGTCGACCTTGATTTCTCTGTCCGCTGCGAAAGCGGGGGCACTCAGGGAACTGGCAATTGCCAGAACGCCGAAATAGTGTTTTGGATTCCTCATATGATCTCCTTCCCGTCCTTTCGTATCGAAGTACGATCCGTTGTTTATGCCACATGGGGCTCCGAACTCCGCTTTGACACGGGAACGTTCGTACAAGACACCTATCCAATTTGCTCCTGTCAAGGAGATCCTCCGAGATAGCGTTTCGTTTCAAAGATGAGTGAATGAAACCGCCCGAGCAATGAGGTGACTGGAAAGGCACTGCGGATGACCGCGGTGGACGCCTACCCTACGGAAAACCCTGCCATGGAGCCCCGCTCCAACGTTGAAAAACACAGGCTCCAAGCATAGCCCTGCGAGGTGTACGGTTTTCGGAGGATTTCCGTACGACCGTGAGCACCTTTGAAAGGTGTGATCGTACTTCGAAGAGCGCGCGATTGATCGTTCTTAAACTTCCGTCCCACATCGTTCCAACGGCGATCAATACCTGGTTCTCTCGATCACCTTCGAAAATCCAACCTATCTGAACAACAAATGCAAGATAGCCGTTGACTTCAAGAAGCAGCCGGATGGCGCGGGCTGGAGTCCGCACTGCTTATTTCACCGTCACCGGCGCACTCCGGATGACATCGATATAACTATTTTGCACCAAATAGCGAAATTCGTACTGCCCGGTCTGAGTGGGTACGGTCAGGTTGAAGCTACCGGTGGAAGCTCCGGTCGTGTATTGCCACCAACCATAGGCCGTGTTTGCGGAGCCCACTAAATACAGGCCGATCCAATCCGTGGCTGAGGAGCCCGATGGGGCCGTCCAGTTCACGGACACGCTGCCTCCCGCGCCTACATTAGTAGACGTTGGCACCAGCGTATAACCGGATCCGGCGCCGGATGCGGTGGCGAACGTGAAATCTCCGGATATGGACTGAACGCCGGAACTCGTACTCTTCACCCGAAAGTGATACAGAGTTGAGGCTGTCAGATTTATCAAATTCACGCTATGTGCAGTTACCAGAGTGGGGTTCAATGGAGAAGAGCTGCCATAAGCCATGCTGGTTCCGTAGTCTACCTGGCTGTCGGACGGCAGGTCCGTGGTCCAGGTGATCGTGGTTGACGAGGAAAAGGTGTTGTTGGGCTGAACCTGCGATATCACGGGACCACCAGAAGTGACCGTAACAGCAGTGCTTGTGGCCGCGAGGGTATAGCCGTTTTGCAACAGATACCGGAACTCGTACTGCCCCGCCTGGGCAGGCGCTGTTAGGTTGATCGTGCCGCTGATGGCTCCGTTTGTATATTGCGACCAGATGTACGCCGTATTCGCCGAACCCACTACATACAGTCCGATCCAGTCTGTCGCCGATGACCCCGACGGGGCGGTCCAGCTGATGGACACGTTGGCACCCCCGGCTACGGTGGTCGGATTAGGCGTCAGAATGTATCCGGAGCCTCCGGAGCCGGACGTGGTGAAGGTGAAGTCCCCCGACACAGACTGGATGCCAGAACTATTCGTGCTCTTAACCCGGTAATGGTACAATGTGGACGCCGAAAGATTCGCGAGATTCACGCTGTGTGCCGACACCGGGGACGAGTTCAACAGAGAAGAACTTCCATAGGCGCCGGTAGTTCCATAATCCACCTGGCTATCGGACAATACATCCGTAGTCCATTTAATAGTGGCGCCAGACGAGGTAATGTTGGCAGCTTGGACCGACGAAATCACCGGGCCGACGGCAACCGTAACAGGAGCGCTTGTGGCCGCGAGGGTATAGCCGTTTTGCAACAGATACCGGAACTCGTACTGCCCCGCCTGGGCAGGCGCTGTTAGGTTGATCGTGCCGCTGATGGCTCCGTTTGTATATTGCGACCAGATGTACGCCGTATTCGCCGAACCCACTACATACAGTCCGATCCAGTCTGTCGCCGATGACCCCGACGGGGCGGTCCAGCTGATGGACACGTTGGCACCCCCGGCTACGGTGGTCGGACTCGGCTTCAGCGCGTAAGGTGAGGTGATGGTGTAGGTGGCTGAAGCAACGGCGCTGTCGGTCATTCCGTTTTCATAGGCGATCGCCTTTAGTGTGCTCGTGCTCGAGACCGTGATCGGCCCGCTGTAAAGCGTCCCCACGGTCTCGGACGGCGTTGTGATCCCGTCCGTGGTGTAGCGGATGGATCCCCCCGTGGTTATGGTGCTGATTGTCACCAGTTGCGAAGAGGTATACGAACCTGCGGCCGGGCTGAATTTCGGCGTCGCCACAACCGAGGCAGCCTTGACCACCAAGCTCATGGAAACGGCGTGAGTGAGCGCGCCGTCAGTGCCAGTTACCGTGAGAGTATAAGTACCGGTCGCGACCGTCGTTGGAACAGTCACGGTGAATGTTCCCGACGACGAAATGGGGCTCGCAGTGGCGCCTGAAGGCAGCGTTGCCGTCATTAGACTCAGACTTACCGTTCCGGAATATCCGCTGAATCGGTTTATAGTTACTGTGTAGTTCCCCGATGTCGTCCCTGGCGGGACGGTTTGCGATGCGGGCGAAACCGACAAATTGAAGTCAGGACCGTAAGTTAACACGCAGGAACCAGATCCCACGTTCAACCAGTTCTGTTGAATCAGGTAATCCATCCCGCCCAGCCGCATATTGGCTAACGAGCCGTTTGCCACTGCATAGGTCGAGCCGAAGGTCCATGCGCATTTGTCTGCATTCTCATTGCCGGCCGCGTCGTACCAGGCGTTTAATTGCGGATCTGTTGTGCTCTCCTCCAGTTCATGGGCAACCACCGACACCATGCCGTCCGCTCCTGGGTCGCCGTTGGGACTTGTGGACTGCTCCGCGCATGCCGAAAGATGCGGGCCCGCGGCATCTCCGACGAACGCGTATTTGATCTTGGTACCGTTGAAAGCCATGAAGTCGTGCCATCCGCAGTAAGAGGTTATAAATCCTGAGGTCTCGTTGATTCCTGGAGCGGTCAATACAAAATAGACTCCGTTCGGATCCACCGCCAATCCGTTGGTCAGGGCGTTCGATACAATTGTCCAAATGTTAGCGTCGCTTAACGAAGTGCCCAAAGACCCGTTATCGGAAGTGCTCCCTGCGAAGGTGACGGTGTTGGAGACCGGGGTGTTCGTTGAGTCGTAGTAGGTGGTGTTGATGTTGAAATACGGAGAGCCGCCGATGTTGTTAGCAAAGTTAGTCAATATGGAGTTAGCGTTGGGATCCTGCGACCAGTTTCCATACCAGATGTAGTAGATGTGCTTGGTTCCTAGCATGAGCGGGCCGCCATGATAGGTAATCGTGCCTCCGGCAGGAGGCGCTTGGCCCGCTGGACCACTTCCGCGGCCGTCCGTCTTATCGACGAACGCTCCGAAATCGGCCGTCCAGTACCATCGATAAGTTGAACTATTGTTATTCGCGTGTCCAATCCCAATCACCTTGAACACCGGATTCAGAATATTCTGCCGATGAGTGTACGTGCAGCTGCCGGACGCATCCGCATCGCAGGCCGTAATCCATTGGTTAATGGTATTTTGAGCATCGGCATAGCCCCCGCCGATGTTTTCGCCCGATGGAGCATAGGGGTAACCGAACACCAACATCCGAGCCGATGAGTCGCGGCCAGCGGTGTCGGTGTGGCTCAAGTAATTTTTAGAGGCCATATCGTCACTGAGCCACTGCGATGCCTGGGTTAGGGAAGCGGAAATGCGCAGCGGAGCGACACCGTTCTGAACACGATAGCCGTTAATCAATCTGAGTAACGCCGATTCTTCGGTATCCAGGCCCTGTGCGCGGGCCAGCGTGCCGCCCAAGAATAAGATCGGCGCCAAAACATAGAGCGCTCCGGAGGATAATCGCAATGGGAAATGCATAGCCCTGAATTAACGTGCTTCGAAGATGGCTTTGGTCCAGATCGAAAGGCCCGCGGCAGGCGGTCGCCAGCGGCTGTAGGCTTTGAGTTCGATAAAGTCGACCAAACACGCCATTTTACCCTATGCCCGTGGAATCATCTATTGTAATGCGCCGCCGATACCCCTGTCGATGAGCTTGCGTTCCAGCTAGGGCGAACAGCACGCGAAACGGTTATCATCGGTGCCACGGAAGAAGTAATCCCCGAAACCGTTCGTCTTCAAAATGCCGCGATTATGCGAGAACGCAACAATGGTCTTACTGCGATTGGAAAATTCGACTTGGCTTGGGTTGCGGCTCATGCTGCCTCGGGTTGACTATTCGGAAGCCCGAGGATTTTCGTACGAGACCTGTATGGATTCCGAGCGGAGAATCTATTGGAAAGCTCGTGCCAAAATTGCCCCGAGAACACGCCGGGGTTGATATCTTCCGAGTCATACGTCTTGACCCGCGGGTGCAAGCGTGAGTTATTCGGCACTGCCACTGGGTCGACAAGTCCTGAAACTGTCCCTGTTCCTGATCGCGATTTTAGGCGTACTCAGCGTCTGAGGGCTACAACACTTCAACGATTCTGGCGGGACTCGGCGTGGGGGGAATCGCTGTCGCACTCGCGGCGCAGAAAACCATCGAGAATTTGTTTGGCGGGATCTCGGTGATCGGCGATCGTCCCGTGCTAGTGGGCGACGTCTGCCGATTTGGCGACCGCGTTGGCACGGTGATGCATATCGGCTTGCGTTCAACGCGCATCCGAACGCCGGATCGCACGATCATTAGCGTGCCCAATGCCATGTTCTCATCATCCGATGCGCTCGCTGATCACGGATTCGAAATCATGCAATAAGCTGTGGGAGCAGATAGATCGGATCGAGGGAGTCCTCTTTTACCTTCGGTGATCTTTACACCCGTCGCAGAGAACGTTCGAAGTACGGCGGCCGGCATGCTAGATCCTAGCGTGCGTTACCTGAGTATAATGCTGGATCTCGTTCACCAACGGTCTCAATGCTCTATGATCCAACAGACACGCCTCGTGTTTGCGCGCAACAGCGGGAATGCGCGGTGTATATTCTAGACCACAATACGGGCCAAATGCGCTCCTACACGTGATAATAGGAAAGCATTGCGAATCGACTAAATTACAGTGAGTGCACAACGGATTGATAACTCCCGACCACCCTGCTAACGTTCCTAAAATCGGCACCCTAGTGCGCGTACGTCAGCGTCTGTATCTGGTCGAAGATCTCCGGCCGCCCCGAACCTGGGGATAGCACTCTAGTCAGTCTCGTCTGTGTGGAGGATGACGCGCAGGGCCAAACCCTCGAGGTGCTCTGGGACATCGAGCTGGATGCCCGAGAACACAAAGCGGACCAATGGCACGCCCTCGGCGCCCGTCACTTCGACGAGCCTGCACTGTTTGCAGCTTACGTGAATACTGTTCGCTGGAATTGTGTCACATCGACGGATGCGACCCTATTGCAGGCTCCGTTCCGAGCAGGCATCCGTATTGAGGACTACCAGCTCGAACCGTTGCGCAAAGCGCTGCGGCTCCCGCGCGTGAACCTGTTTATCGCCGATGACGTAGGACTCGGCAAGACCATTTAAGCCGGACTAATAGCCCGCGAGCTTTTGCTCCGCAAAAGGGTCTGTCAAATCGTAGTCAGCTGCCCACCGTCCATGCTTCAGCAGTGGCAGGAGGAGTTGGAGTGGCGGTTCGGGCTTCGGTTCGAAATTCTGGACAGGGAGTATGTCGCGAACATTCGCCGCGAACGCGGTTTCGGCGTTAACCCTTGGACCACACATCCGCGGTTGCTGGTGTCCCATCGCCTTCTCATCGATGATTCGTACACGGCCACTCTTCGCGACTGGCCTGGCATGTTCCTTCCAGGACGCTCTTTATTCTTGACGAAGCGCACCATGCGGCACCCGCCTCCGGCCAGCGGTACGCGATTGACACGAAATAACTCTTATATATTCGTAAACACCTGGATGTTAATCCCAGCCGCCTCGCAAAAGTGATTAATAACACGGCGAGATCCTCGGCTAGCGGAAAGAAAAAGCCGGTGCTCGAAGCGAGGCGCCAAATCGCGAATGGCTTTGGTGATTCAGACGAAATGGCATCTAATCATCACAATGAGCATCGACATGAATGATACAAGCGAAGGTGATGCCAGAGACAGGACTGAACCGATCCTAGAAGGAACCGTTTTTCACGTACGGATACCTAGGTACAGTTCGTTCATGTGCGGCACTGAGCCGCTCAGTGGGCCCGTGATAGTGAAAGCATTGAAATTGTTTATGGCGGACGCGTCGACTATCGTTTTTACTCTGGAGATCCAAGCAAGGGCTTAAGCGGACCGACGTCCTGCCCGGCAGTTTCATGACCGGGCAGATCCGATGGGCGGTCTACGGCGGGATCGCGGTCGCGGCAGGAGCCGCGTTGTTGGTAATTGCCAACCGGCGACGGCTCGGGTAGAAGATAGGTCGCACTTTTGAAATGATCGCCTGCGTTCCCTGAAATGTCGTTCTGCTACGATCAGCCGTGGCCCTCCTGAAAAGCCTGTCCACCGCGCAAAGGATTGGCTTGATCTTTGCCGCCATATTTTACATCGTTGCGGGCACATTGCATTTCATCAAACTCAACGCCTACTTAAGAATCATGCCTCCCTATATTCCGTGGCATGTGGCGATGGTGCGTGTGCGCGGCGGACTTGAAATCCTTGGAGGTCTGGGGCTGCTTGTCCCTAAGACGCGCAGGGCGGCCGCATGGGGGCTGGTAGCGCTGTTAATCGCGGTCTTTCCGGCGAACGTCTACATGGCAACAAATCCAATCGATGCTGGCGCAGTTTCCATCGCGCCGCTATTCAGGTGGGGCCGCCTTCCCTTGCAGCTACTCCTGGTCTTGTGGCTACTCTGGTGCACCCGGACTCGTCTATCGTACCGTTGAAGCGGGCACTGTAGCAGTTGTAGACGCGCGACCAAAGAAGGGGCGGTTATGTCACACGCTCCGATTCCTCGTGCTTGCGGAGAATGGCTGCGATGTGGTGTTCCTCAGTGCGCTCCCGCACGGCCGTTCCTGGGGCCCGGCATGCGGCACTTCGAGCAGGCCCTGCGCTTGACGCTGTTGAAGTGGCGGCAGTCCGGGTTCACGCGGCGCCAATCGGAATCATGCGAGCCGCCGGAACGGTTAGCCTCGTTGAGCAGTTCGGCAGGCAAGGGGGGCATCGGGTCAATCCCCAGGATCTTCGCGACCTTCTTCTTGTGCCGTGTCACTCCGCTCGCCAAGCCGCCCCGCTGGACCAGCTCGCGGATATAATCCTTCCCCTTCGCGCAGTAATTCGCCATAGCCTCATGATGCACGTTTCGCCGGTCGCGCGTCCAAAACGAAACGATACGGCGCCATCTTTATATAGATCAGCGGAAGTCTCGTTCTGCCTTCACTCGGGAGGCCGATTCTCTTCCACACTAGATTGGTCCTGGGAGTTCAGCAGGCCGAACCGGCGCAGGGTCGCGTCGTTCCGGTGCTCCGCCACTTTCCGTTCAAGGGTACACCTGAGAGTCCGCCGGAGTGCCACGCGCCCGCAACCCCAGTCTTCGTCGAGCACCACACCGTTTGGTGCCTGTGCCATCGGCCACACTCGCACTTCCAATCAGCAGCGGCGCGTGCGGCCATGCTTCCACGATACGCCAAAATGTCGTCCGCGGCGTAAAACATCGGTCATTAATAAATCAGCACATACACCGCGCGGCGAGACCAAGGGTACCCGTGACCCTGCTCATTTTGCTACAGGGACTCTCACAGGGCTCTGGTTTGAACAAACAGGGCCCAACCAGCCTTTTCGAGATTTTTACGCGGACTGGGTGGCCCGAAGACTGTGGGGACTTTTGTGGGGACAACCGCCAGCAACCGTAAGGATCAGCGAGCAACCATGAGCAAAGTCTCGCAGTGGAGTGTCTCGGCTAACTGCCTGGGGGTGAGTAGGCTAGAGAGAAGTTTAACAGCCATGAACAATCGTGTTCCAAACCCGGCGATTCGGTTTTCCCTGCTCAGAAGGCAGGTGCTCTATCCACCTGAGCTACGCGCCCGCGTCTGAGTCC
>Ga0207066_1085_pt1 | contig 24091 bp, 21 predicted proteins | sample Alteio_BWMinCont_24_FD_153490 | JGI IMG/M metagenome (GOLD analysis project Ga0207066, IMG submission 153490) | Enriched cells from forest soil in Barre Woods Harvard Forest LTER site, Petersham, Massachusetts, United States -... | ecosystem: Environmental > Terrestrial > Soil > Temperate forest >...
CTGAAATCTGTTACGTCACCGTGGCCATGGTCACCGATTACGATTGCTGGCATCCGCATCACGATTCGGTTACGGTGGATCAAGTCGTCGCTGTGCTGCTGAAGAATGCTGACAACGCCTGCCAGGTTGTGCGCCAGACGGTAGCTTCGATGCCAGCCCGGCGAAACTGCAAATGCGGCGCCGCGCTTGCGCACGCCATTCTCACCGACCGTGACAAGATTCCCGCTGCTACTCGTGAGAAACTCAAATTGATCCTGGGAAAATATCTGGAGACCAAAACCGCATAATGAGTATCCTTGCCGTAGGTTCGATTGCCTTCGACTCCATTGCTACGCCTTCCGGGCGCGTGGAAAACGTACTAGGCGGTTCGTGTACCTTTTTTTCCCTCGCCGCCAGCTATTTCACGGAGGTTCGCATCGTCGCCGTGGTGGGCGATGACTTCACGGCCGAGCATGAAAATGTTCTAAAAAAACGGAAGATTGATATCCGAGGCATCGAACATGCCAAAGGAAAAACATTTCGCTGGGGCGGTCAATATCTCGATAACCTTAACGAAGCGAAAACCACTTTCACCGACTTGAACGTGTTCGAGCGCTTCCAGCCTCAGATTCCGCCGGAGTACGCGGATTCGAAATTCCTGTTTCTCGGCAACATTCATCCGACCTTGCAAACCGCGGTGCGACAGAAAATGAATGGCGCCCGCCTTACCGGCGGCGATACCATGAACTACTGGATCAACGGTTTCCGTCCGGATTTGATGGAAACGCTTAAGCTGGTCGATGTTTTATTGATCAACGATGCTGAAGCGAAATCACTTGCCGGTGACACTAACCTGTTGCGGGCCGCAAACAAGGTTCTTGCCTTCGGACCCAAGGCGCTGGTCATCAAGCACGGAGAATATGGTGCGACAATTTTCTTTCGTGAAGGCGCATTCGGCATCGGCCGCCATCCTTTTCGCGCGCCCGCATTGCCGATTGAAGAAGTGAAAGACCCGACCGGCGCCGGCGATTCGTTTGCCGGCGGATTCATGGGATACATTGCGTCGCAAGATGAATTGAACCGCGAGGTATTGAAGCGCGGGCTGTTTTACGGAGGCGTGATGGGATCATTTGCGGTCGAGCGGTTCGGCACCGAGCGACTGCAATCACTCACCCGCGAAGAAATCGATGCCCGCTTTCAAGTCTTTCGCGAACTGACGCATCTGGAATGACACCCCGGCCAGCTAGCGTGCCGCCAATAAAATCCCAGGCCTGGGGTCGCTGGGATCGTGAAACCGCGCTCGTAGCCCAACTCGCCGCCTGCGTCTCATTTATCTCTTTCGCTTTCTATTTTCAGCATAGCGATTTGCTTCTCTACGGCGACGCCGTCGCCCACATAAATATCGCTCGCCGCGTTTTCGATTCTCGCACTCCAGGCTTGCTGCAGCTTGGCACAGTGTGGCTGCCGCTGCCTCATCTATTGATACTTCCCTTTCTGATCTCCGATGCGGCCTGGCAATCCGGTATTGGCGGTTCCATCCCTTCGATGATCGCCTACGCATTGGCAACGGCCGGTATCTTCCGCCTGGTACGAACCGGCTTGACAGTTGATTCGCAGCCTGACGCTGCTGCCAGAATTGCCGCCTGGCTGAGCGCAATTGTTTATGCCGCAAATCCAAATCTGATTTATCTGCAAGCCACAGCCATGACGGAGTCGCTATACCTGGCTCTGTTTATTTGGTCGTTAGTGTACTTCAGCGACTTTGTAAGATCGATGGCGAACGGGCGTCTCGCCCGTCCGGAGGGCCAAAAAGCAACCGTGAAGGCGGAGACAGCTTCGCCGTCACTGGTGAAATGCGGGCTATGCCTCGCAGCCGCGTGCCTCACACGCTACGACGGATGGCTCCTCGGCGCCGCCATGGGTGTCGCCGCGCTGGCCGTAGCGCTCAAAGCGGCAGCGGCGGATCGAAGGTTGCGCCACAGTCTTATCAAATTCGTTTTGCTCACGGCGGCGGCTCCGGCACTCTGGCTTGCCTATAATGCGATTGTTTATCGCAACCCCCTGGAGTTTGCCAATGGGCAATATTCTGCTCGCGCTATTGAGCAAAAAAGCACTGCGGCCACCCACCCCGGCTCTCAAGATTTAGCAGTCGCCTTCAGTTATTTTTTAAAATCCGCTGAACTGAATATGGCAGGGGGTAGCCTACAGAAATTGTGGGTCGCGGTGCTGTTGCTCGGAATGGCTGCGCTTCTGATATTCAACCGTCGACTATGGCCGCTTCTTTTGCTGGGGATTCCGATTCCCTTCTACATGCTTTCCATCGCCTATGGCGGCGTGCCGCTTTACCTGCCTAGCTGGTGGCCATTCTCGTTTTACAACGTGCGTTATGGACTTCAGTTGCTACCATTTCTTTCAGTGATGGCGGCAGTGATCATTGGTTTGTTGCTGCGTTTGGCGCCTAACAAGTCATCCAAAATAGCAGTTGCCGCCGCCGTGGGGATATTGATTGTTGCCAGCTATGCCTCCGCCTGGCGCACGCAGCCGGTTTCCTTCCGAGAGGCTTGGGTGAACTCCCGTAGCCGCATTGCCTTTGAAACCGAACTGGCGTCCAATCTGAACAAGTTGCCGCACGACGCTTCCCTGCTCATGTATCTCGGCGATCACGTTGGGGCGCTCCAGCGAGCGGGAATCCCTTTACGCCGTACCATCAACGAAGGCAACCATCGTCCATGGAAAGCGCCCATCGACAGCGAGGGCCTATGGGAGCGAGCTTTGGCGAATCCGTCGCAATACGTCGACTACGTAATTGCCATGCAAGGCGATCCGGTTGACAGCGGCGTGCAAAAACGGAACCTGTCTTCCGTGCTGGTACTTCGCACCTCTGGACAAAGTCCGGCCACAATCTACTGGACACACCGCGCCGTACGGTAATCAGCCGCGTTAACGTAGCCTGCGATCAACCTGCTAACGGGCAGTTTCCGGTGATAAAATCCAGCCAACCTACGTGCTTAGCCTGCAATATATCTACGGCGTGCTTCAGAATGAGATGTCGACGGTCGTTGGAGTTTCCATCACGCGCCTCATACTCGCGGCCATACTCGGCGGCCTGATCGGATTGGAGCGCCAGCTAAAACATAGGCCAGCCGGACTGCGCACTAATCTCTTCATCTGCCTCGGCGCTGCCATGTATACGCTGCTTTCAGACGACCTTGCCGTCGAGCACATCGGAGATCACACTCGCATTGCGGCGCAGATCATCCCTGGAATTGGCTTCATCGGCGCCGGTTCCATTCTCCATTCCCGCGACAAGCTAGTCACCGGGCTGACTACGGCGGCAACCATCTTTGTGGTTGCATCCGTGGGCATGGCTGTAGGTGGAGGGCTCTATCTCACGTCCGTGTTTGCTACCGCGCTCATCTTGCTTTGTCTTTTTTTGCTGGGGCGAGCGGAAGAGCGATTCGGATTGAAAGCTGCAGTGCATGCCTACGAGGTTGCCGGGCGAAATGCCGATGAGATCACGCTTGAGGTTAATCGCGTTCTCGAAAGCATTCACGGCATGGCGGACAATTTGCAGGTGGCCCCGACTCCCCAGCACGTACGCGTGCAATTCGAATTGGAAGCGTCGCGCAAGGATCAGCGGCAGGTTCTACAACTGCTTAAGCAATCTTCGGTGTTTGAAAGCGCGACCTGGTTGGGAGCAGTCAGCACCGAATGACTTCGCTCGGCCGCACTATTCCATACGTCAAGGCCAGCGCCTGCGGAAACGATTTCCTGATCATTAACGGCGTGCATGCTGCGGACGACTTGGCTGCTCTCAGCCGGCGCATTTGTGATCGTCACGAAGGTGTGGGCGCCGACGGTGTTGAGTGGCTATTTCCTACGCATCAGGCCGACGTCCAAGCTCGCCTCTTCAACGCTGACGGATCCGAGGCTGAAATCTCAGGCAATGGCACACGCTGTGTGGCTGCCCACGTCTGCTCCGAACAAGCCAAAGAAACCGTCGTGATACTCACCGGCGCCGGTCTCAAGGTCTGCCATTTCATTTCCCGCAGGGGTGCTCAATTTGAGTTCGAGGTCGCAATGGGTGAGCCTGAGGTCGGCGATGAATTGGCTATTGAAGTAAATGGTCGCGAGGTGCGCGGCATTCTGGTTTCGATGGGCAACCCGCATTATGTAATTCTTGTGAAGGAATTTGTTTCTGGCTGGCAAGCGGAGGCGGCTGAGATCGGGCGTCATAAATGCTTCAAGCAAGGGGTTAATATCGAGCTCGTTAAAATCGTCGACAAAAGCAACATTGAGGTCGTCTTCTTTGAACGGGGAGTGGGCGAGACTCAGTCCTCCGGCACTGGATCATGCGCCGCAGCGGTCGCTGCTACTGTGGCCGGTAAGACGGAATCGCCCGTGAGCGTGCATACGCAAGGCGGAGTGCAGACGGTGAGGTGGGAAAAGCAGGTGTACCTTCGTGGCTCCGCCAGGCTAATTTGTCGCGGAGAATTTTTCGCGTGATGGGCAAAGCACACGCAGCCCCGGACGCCTCGTCCGGGCGGTCTTTGGCAAGACTGTTAAGATTATTAAGTCATCTGATCCAATGCCGCTAAAGCCGCCAATCCCGCGCATAAAGCCCCCCGCACTTCAGTTCGGAGACACGGTCGGAATCATTGCTCCCGCGAGTAACATTAAACGCGAACTCCTCCAAGCGGGATGCGATGCTCTGCGCAAGCTCGGATACAAACCTTTTTATCTCGATTCCATTTTCGCCAAGAGTCTGTATTTCGCGGGCTCAACCGAGCGCAGGGCGCGCGAACTGGAGGAGATGTTTTCCCGCGAAGACGTGCAGGCTATCATCTGCGCCCGCGGCGGATATGGCTCTAACTACCTTCTCGATACGATTAACCTGGCGAATTTGAAATCGCACCCGAAGATTTTCGTCGGCTACAGCGACATCACTTCACTACTGACTTACATTTCAGACTCGATTGGCCTTGTCACTTTTCACGGGCCAATGGCGGCTAAAGATTTCGCACATTCCGACGGAGTCGATCTACGATCGTGGCAAGCCTCGCTGACTGCAGCATCTGAATGGGCGATAAATTTTGGAGCTGAGTCGGGCGCTAAGTCTTTGGTGCCCGGTTCCGCCGAAGGAAAGCTCTATGGGGGCTGTCTTTCCATGCTTGTAGCCTCTTTGGGTACAGCCTACGAAATCCACACTGCAGGCTCGATATTGTTTATTGAAGATGTAGCGGCCAAGCCTTATCAGATTGACCGTATGCTTATACAACTGAAACTGGCAGGCAAATTTAAAGATGTTCGTGGCATCATCTTCGGCGAAATGCTGGACTGCTCGCAGAACAAAGACCAGGACTACACCCTGGAAGATGTCGTGTTAAGAGTAATCGGTGATCTGGGTGTGCCGGTAGCATATGGACTGCGGTCTGGTCACGTGTCGCATGGCAATGTCACACTTCCAATCGGCGTGCGCGCGCAATTGAACGTGGATAAACGGGAAGGAAGTCTTCGCATTCTGGAGTCTGCAACAACCGCGGCCGCGGTGTCGTCGCGAGCCTCCCAATCTGGAAGATAGAAAAGTTATTTTCACATAATGAACATGCCCGAGAACAAACACATTCACCTGATTGGCATCTGTGGGACGGCCATGGCATCGCTGGCGGGGATGCTGCGGGGACGGGGTTTTCGCGTGAGCGGCTCGGACGCGGCTGCCTATCCGCCGATGTCCGATTTCCTGGCGTCGCTCGGCATTCCCGTAGCGCAACCGTTTGCCGCGGAAAATTTGCAACCGGCGCCCGATCTGGTGGTTGTCGGCAATGCCATCTCGCGCGGAAACGTGGAACTCGAGTATGTGCTCGATCAGCGGTTCCTGTTTTCTTCTATGCCGCAGATTTTGCATGATCAGTTTCTGCGCGGCAAAGAAGTACTGGTGGTGGCGGGTACGCACGGCAAGACTACGACGACTTCCTTGCTGGCATGGATTTTTCATACCGCCGGGTTGCAACCCTCGTTCCTGATCGGCGGCATCGCGGAAAACTTTGACAGCAGCTTCCAGTTGGGACAGGGCAAGCACTTCATCCTGGAAGGCGATGAATACGACACCGCTTTCTTCGATAAGGGCCCGAAGTTCCTGCACTATTTTCCTGACTCCGTCATCCTGACTTCAGTCGAGTTTGATCACGCCGATATCTATAAAGACCTGGATGCCGTGGAAACCGCTTTCAAGCGCCTGGTGAACCTGGTACCGCGCCGTGGCCGCATTATTGCCTTCGATACGGGCGCAAGTATCGAGCGCTGCCTGGCACGCGCGTTCTGTCCGGTGGAACGATATGGTTCCAGCGGGAATGCAACCTGGCGAATTCATGATCTGCATTTGGACCCGGGGCGCACCGCGTGGTCGGTGGCGCGCGACGGCAAACCGTGGGCGGAGTTTGAATACGGTATCGGCGGCGAATACAACGTGTGGAACGCCACGGCCGCCGCCGCAATGGCTGCCGGGTGCGGCATTTCACGGGAGGAAATATCCGCGGCACTGAAAACTTTCAAGAGCGTGAAGCGTCGCCTTGAAGTTCGCGCGAAAGTAAATGGAATAACTATCATCGACGACTTCGCGCATCACCCCACCGCCATCGCGGGCACACTTACCGCATTGCGCTCAAATTATCCGGGAGCGCGCTTGTGGGCGATTTTAGAGCCGCGCTCCAATACCCTGCGCCGCAATGTTCTGCAAAACGAATTGGCCAAGAGCCTGTCGCTTGCCGACGAAGTAGTTGTGGCGAATGCCTTCAAATCGGAGGCTATCCCCGAGGCGGAACGTCTCGATCTCGTTGCCGTGGCCGCGCAGATTCTGAAGCATGGCCGGCGGGCGCGCATGGTGCCTACGGTTGATGGCATCGTGCAATTGATTGCTCCCGAGTTGCGCCCGGGCGATGTCGTCGCCATTCTCTCCAATGGCGGCTTTGGCGGCATTTACGAGAAACTACCCGAACGTCTGAAATCGCTGGGCGCAGGAGATCCGCAAAATACGGGAAACAAGGTAATGTTGAGTTGAACCACGTGGACAAACTCAAGCCAGAGGAAAGCTGTGCGTCATCCCAAAGCGAATCCCAGTCGCTCGGAGATGCGCGCACATGATTCGCACGCTCGTGATGTTGGGGTTCTGGGCCGCCTTGCTTCCGGTTGCGGCCTTGATTGGTTTTCCCTGGACGCTGCTTACCGGAGACATCCGATTTCTGTATCGCATGACGATGTGGGGTGCCTGGACCGGGGTGCGCCTCTCGGGAATTCGTGTGCAGACGGTTGGTTTGGACAAGCTCGACCCGTCGCGTACTTACATCTTCATGTCCAATCACGTCTCCAATGTTGATCCCCCAATCCTGATGCCGCTGATCCCGCGCCGCATGTCGATTATGGTCAAGAAAGAGTTATTTCGTTATCCGATATTAGCCAGGCTGATGCGCTTTGGATCGCTGGTCCCGGTCGACCGAAGAAACCGGGAGTCGGGAATCGCCGCGGTCCGGGCCGCTGCGGACGTAATTCGTCAAGGCCTCAATATGACTGTCTATGTTGAGGGCCACCGTTCGTTCGATGGCAAACTTCTTCCCTTCAAAAAAGGACCATTTTATTTGGCCGAGGAATGCGGTGTGCCAATCGTCCCAGTCACGATAGTGGGCTCGCACTACGTCATGCCCAAGACTAGATTTGCGATTAAACCTGGCACGGTTACTGTGATCTTTCACCAGCCCATCGAACCAAAAGATTTTGGCAGCCGCGATTACCTGATGGCGCAAGTTCGCCGCATCATCGACAGCGGCTTGCCAACCGAACTCCAGGAGACAGTTCCGGAGACCACAAACCGCGGCGCCAGAGTCCACGAAGGAAGCGCGTCAGCTTGAAATCTATTCCTGCCTGGTCGTCAAAACATTGAGTGGGGCGTTATCGGCGCTGGTCTCCGCCGAATGGATCTGGCGCGGACAACCATCACCGTCAGCCGCTTGTGAGCCGTGCCACAGCCTAAGATCGTTTATCATTTGGTACTAATTTTTTTTCGTCCGCACCGCTTTCGCAATCTCAGGCAAGCGGCTTATCAATGCCGAAACCTTCAGCCACAGCTTGTGATCGATGGCGGGAGCGCCGCTCACGATCGCTCCGGCCGCAACGTCGCCGGCGACGCCACTTTGTGGGGTAACGATAGCGCCATCGCCAATCTTGCAATGACCAACCACACCAACTTGCCCGGTCAGAATTACGTGGTTGCCGACCTCGGTGGAACCGGCGAGTCCGACCTGTGAAGCCAGCAAGGAATGTTCTCCGACATGCGACCCATGTCCGACCTGGACCAGGTTGTCGATTTTCGTGCCGCGGGAGATACGGGTTTCGCCGACGCTGGCGCGATCGATGCAGGTATTGGCCTGGATTTCGACGTCGTCTTCAATCACGACCGGCATCGGCTGCGGGATTTTGCGCCAATGCCCGAGCTCATCTTTAGCGAAGCCAAATCCATCGCCGCCAATAACCACCCCATTCTGCAGCAGCACATTGTTTCCCAGGCGACACTGCTCGCGGACGACCGCGTGGGCGTGAGCTGTGAACTTGTCTCCGATTTTCACCCCCGGATAAATCACCACATGCGCCAGCAGCACTGCATTCTTACCAATCTCGACATCCTCACTGACGACCACGTATGGTCCGATGTGTGCGCCATCGCCAATCCTGGCGGAAGCATGAATTACGGCGGTAGGGTGAATTCCCACTGAGTATTTTCGAGCCGGGTGAAACAAGGCTATGGCCCGCGCGAAAGTCAGATACGGATTCTTGCTTCGCAACATCGCGGTCGCGAGGGCAGGAAATTCCCCGGAAACGACGACAGCCGATGCTTTGGTCCGATGCGCTGCGGCCGCGTATTTTGGGTTCGCCACGAAAGTGAGATGTCCCGGGCCGGCTTCTTCAATTCCCGCGACGCCCGTGATCTCGGTGTCGGGCGATCCGTTTTCCAGGCGCACGTCCAGCGCTGAAGCAATTTGTGCAAGTTTCATTTGATTTCCGCAAGACCGGAACCCGTGATTGTAATTGACGCGGAGGCCGGAGCGGAAAATGATCAATCACGGACCTCTATGTCTTTACGCAAACTGTGCTTATTTTTTCTGGCAACACTGGCTATCGCTGTAACGGCAGGAACTCTGAATGTGCGCATCGTGGAATACCAAGTCCGAGCAGCCTCTTAGACCGCATAAAGGACGCTTATGTTGTCCATAAATATAAATTGCACAGATATTTTGCTCCGTGTGGTAAGAACAAGAAGGCACAACACTAACCGCGATGACCAAAGTTGAAGCTGTTATCCAAGTCTCCAAGCTGGAAAGCGTGAAGGCAGCGCTGCATGAAATAGGGATCGAGGGGATGACCGTGCTCGAAGCCCGCGGCCATGGCAGGCAGAAGGGGCACACCGAGTTCTATCGCGGCCGCGAGTATACCGTCGATCTTATTCCCAAGATAAAGATTGAGCTCGTAGTTGCTGACAACGTCGTCGAGAAAGTCGTGCAGGCAATTTCGACATCAGCCCGTAGCGGAAAAATTGGCGACGGAAAAATCTTCCTCTCACGCGTGGACGAGGTTATTCGAATACGCAATGATGAGCGCGGAGAAAACGCTCTGTGAAATGCACGAACGGGCGCGAGGAGCACAGGCAAGTCAACGTCCCCCAGCTGTAAAAACGCTGCTGAGCGCGTGAGGTTCGGCCCCGATAAAAGCATGTCCACGGCAGGCTCGTCGAGCAGCGCACTACGCGATCTTTACCTACAGGAATCGGGGCGAATCCGGCAGGAGTTTGCTTGTACAGGAAATGGCGAGGCGGTGCTCGTTCAGCGTACCGCTCTGGTGGAAAAGATCGCTCTCCAACTCTGGACTGACATCGTCTGTCCAGAACAACAAGGCCCGCGAAATTTTACTTTGGTTGCTCTCGGCGGATTCGGCCGCAGATGGCTCTTTCCGCATTCCGATATCGATCTGCTTTTCCTGCATGCTGACCGCGACAGCGAACACCGCCTTAAAGATCGTATCCGGGTTTTTTCACAGGGCCTTTGGGATCTCCGTCTAACACTGAGTCCTGCAACTCGCATTCTGCAGGAGTGTGACCACTTCGATCCCGCCAATGTCGAGTTCGCTGTTTCGCTTCTCGACTGCCGCTATCTTGCCGGCGATACTGATCTCTTCACCCGGCTGCACGATACGGTTATTCCAAGATTAATGACCCGAGAATCGCAGTCTCTGTTGCAGCGACTGGCGGATGTTACGCGCAACCGTCACGACAAATTCGGCAACACCATCTTCCATCTCGAACCCGATGTCAAGGATACTCCGGGAGGCTTGCGGGATTGCAACCTCGCACTGTGGCTCAACCTGCTTTCCTCCATGGATAAACCGCACGACTGGCCCGATCCCAAGTCGCTGCTGTCAGCTTCGGCTCGAAAACAGTTTGACCCGGCGCTGGATTTTCTGATGTCCATCCGATGTTTCCTGCATTTCCGTAATGGCCGGGACGATAACACGCTCGCCTGGGATGCGCAGGAAGACGCGGCCCAGCGCGCAATCGGCGTGTATGAATCCAAAGAACTTTCGGCCGCCGGTTGGATGAAGCTTTATTTCGCCCATGCCCGCTCGGTTCATCGAACTGCGACACAATTGCTGCAGGAGATTCCTGCGGCATGGTCGCCGCTTTCGCGGCATTTTCAAACTTTGCGGGCCCGCGTCTCTGATACTCATTTCTCCGTGCTTGATGGCTTGGTTTTCCTGCGCGAGCCTTCCGCGCTGCGAGATACGGAGATGTTGTTGCGGCTCTTTCATTTCGTGGCACGTCACGACGTACGTCTCAGCACAACCACGGAGCACAAGGTTGAGCAGATCTTACCGTCCCTCGCGGCCACGCCTCCTAAGGGAGCGGAACTGTGGCTTTACCTGGGGGAAACTCTGACCCAGCCGCACGCCGCCGAAGCTTTGCGCGCCATGCATTCGCTGCGACTGCTCACCCTGCTGCTGCCGGAATTGAAGCCCATTGATTCTTTGGTCGTGCGCGATTTTTATCATCGTTTCACCGTTGACGAACATTCCTTCCTGGCCATCGAAACCCTGCACCGGCTCCGCGAGCCGCGATCGGAGTGGGAAAAGCAATATGGCGAAATCCTGAAAGAACTCGAAGATCCAGAGCTGCTCTACTTATCTCTTCTGTTGCACGATACCGGCAAAGGCGCGGTGTCTGAAAATCATGTGGCAGGCAGCGTGTCCATTGCGGAACGATGCCTGCAGCGTTTAGATCTCGAGTCGTCAGAGCGGGAGACGGTTCTGTTTCTAATCAGCCATCATCTCGAAATGTCGGCTGCGCTCCGCCGCGATATTTTCGATTCAGCAACCGTGGCTGCATTCACAGAAAAAGTAGGTACTCCCGAAAGGCTGAAGATGCTCTGCCTGTTTACCTACGCGGACATCAAAGCGGTCAATCCGGACGCACTGACTCCATGGAAAGCGGAGAACCTCTGGCAACTCTACATTGCAGCCACCAACCAGTTGAATCGCAACGTCGACCAGCGCCTGCACCCTGACGCCGATGTGCATAACGAAAAGATCGCCCAGATGCGCATCCTGGCTCCCACGGCGGGCAGACGAGTGAAAACTTTTCTCGAGGGATTGCCGCAACGCTACTTGAAAACCTATGCGGCGCAGAATGTTCTGCGTCATCTCCAGATGGCAGAACTCCTGTGCAAACAGCCCGTCCAGCTCGACCTTATACGCGGACGCCACTGGTTCGAACTGACGCTGGTTACGAAGGATCGTCCGTTTCTTTTCGGCAAAGTGGCCGGCACCCTGGCCGCCTGGGGCATGAACATCGTAAAGGCAACGGCTTTTTCAAACCAGGCCGGAACCGTGGTCGACACATTTTATTTCACCGACCGCTTCCGCACCCTCGAATTGAACCTCTCAGAATGGGAGCGTTTCAAGCGGGGCGTAAGCGAGGTGTTGATGGGAGAAACAGATTTGGATCGCATGCTGAGAAGCCGCATGCAAGCCGATGAGAAGAGAGGCCAGCCGAAGGTGAAGATCGAAATGTCGATTCAGTCGGACAATCTTTGTTCTTCCAACAGCACGCTGGTGCAGGTGGTCGCACACGACCGACCCGGGCTCCTGTACACGATCGCTTCATGTTTTTCCCATCACCACTGCAATATCGAAATTGCGCTCATCGACACCGAAGGACAAATGGCGATTGATGTCTTTTATCTCACAGCGAATCGAAACAAGCTCGCGCCCGAGCACCTGAAGCAAGTGGAGGCCGCATTGCAGGAAGCCTTGCACAGCCGGACAGAAACACAGAGTCAAAAAATAGTCTGTACCCCTCCGTTATAATCACGCACTCATGGATTTTGACCAGCTAGTCACGTTTCTACAAGTCGCCAAGCTGGGCAGCTTTTCGCGTGCGGGAGAAAAAGTTTTTCGCTCCCAGTCCGCGGTCAGCAGTCAGATTCGCCTGCTTGAGCAGGAATACGGAGACAAACTTCTCGACCGCTCGGGAAAATCTGTGCGGCTTACGCCAGCGGGAAGAGTATTGTTTGCTTATTCCGAGCGGCTGCTTAGATTGCGCGATGAATCCTTGCTCGCCGTGGCCGACCAGGGAGCAACGCCTCGCGGAACCCTTCTGATCGGCGCCAACGAAGCCACCTGCCTGTACGTGTTGCCGGAAGTGTTCGCCGAATACTGCCGGCTTTACCCCGGAGTACAAATCAGTATCTATCGCAACTTCAGCTACAAAATAATTGAAAAGCTGGAGAACGGGTCGATTGACGTCGGCATCGTAACCTTGCCGATAAAATCTCCCAGCCTGAAAGTGCATTCCATTTTTCGCGACCAACTCATGCTGATGGTCAATCCGCAGAATCCGCTGGCCAAACATAAGCACGTATCCGTCGCGGACATCGTTGCCCAACCGCTGCTCTTACCAAGAACCGGCTACAGCCGCCGCGTCATGGACAAGCTATTTCATCCGTACCGCGCTCAATTGCAGGTTAGGATGGAGTTACCCAGCATTGGGATGATCAAGAGCTTCGTGGCTGCCGGACTGGGGGTTTCACTGATCAGCGCAAGTTTCGCCCGCGACCAGGTGCTGGCGGAAAGGGTCACGTTGATTCCCCTGCAAGGAGTAGAGTTGTGGCGGGAATTGGGATTGGCCTACCGGCGGGATCGAACTCATACTCGTCCGACAACTACGTTCATCGCCACGGTTCGGCAGCTTTCCGCCGTCGCGAAGTAACTTCATCCCGCACATCCTCTCTTTCACAGAACGAAGAAAGGGCACAACCTCTGTGCCCTTTTCTATTCTGGATAACTCGAAATAGCCCAGCGCTTCACTGCCCGATGAACGCCATGCCATGCGGGCTAACCATGCCCGTCACCATCGGGATAAGCACTCCGTTGTGAACATTGAGCCGACCTACAAACGTTGGCCCCGCGGAAAAAGCCTCGCTAGGACCGAAAAATGGCGATTGAATAGAGTAAACAGTCTCGCCATCGCGGTCCGAAACCAGAATGACGCCCTGCGATGAATAGGCCAGGACCGTATCGTCAATTTGAGTGGCCTTCTTGTACGCGCTTAGTTGCAGATGGAATACACCCTGATCAGCGAATCCGGGATGGTGAACGAAAATCAGCTCGCCGTCGGCTTGACTGTCAAGAACCAGGTCGCCTTCCGGATCACTGATCGTGGAATCCGGGTCTTGAAGATTAAGTTTGACCGGCTTGCCCGTAGTTATATCTGTGGCGTTGGCGTCGCCGAGCAGAACTGGAGTCACGTCAACTCTATCGCCATTCAGCGTAGCTTTCACGATGGCCTGCTCAGTGTTCGGGTTGTTGGACGGATTTGAACAGCTGATATAAACGTCGCCGCCGATAAACGCCATATCGTCGTATCCGCCTCCGTGAGCTGGCTTCGCGAAAGTATATCTTTTCGAGCTCCAATTGCGCGGATCGATAATAACCAGGTTCGGATTCCCGTCCTCGTTCTGCATGGCCCACAAGAGATTGGTTTTCGGATCCACCTTCAGTCCGTCGTTATGACCCTTCACGATGACTTTGTGCAGGACGGTACCGTCCATTGCATATTCGACAATGGTGCTGTGACCACGACCCTTAGTGCCGGCATTGTTTCCGTAGCCAATGAACACGCGATCATTCCACAGAGCAATGGAATCGGGCTGGAAATATACCTTAGGAACGCTGGTGGCAAATACCGAAACTGTGTAGGGAGGAACAGCCGCAACTTGGGCGGGGGCCGTAGCTACAGTTGCCATCGCTAAAAGCAGGATTATGAAAATCGTAGGAATGCGGGAGCGGAAGGTTCTATTTTCGGATATCGAACTCATGGTGTGTTCTCCTCGAAGATTTCGCAAAGTGAGCGCAGAGGAGGAGTGTAAGCTTTGGCCGTCGCGGCTTGGTTACAGCTTGGTTAAAGAGAAGTTAATAATTATGAAACGTTCGCGTCTTGAATCCAAGCCTGCTTCGCATGCTGGAGGGAATTCAGGATTAGCTCTTGCCGACCTTTGAGTGTCGATCGTCGCCCACTGACCTGGCTCGCTCCGGCTAGGCGACGCGAATGGCTAATACTTTACGATTGCGGCGAACGATTTTCCGTCCAGGCTGGCCCCGCCAACCAGAGCGCCGTCGATCTCTTCTTCTGTCATAAGCGCTTTGGCATTTTCAGCTTTCACCGAACCGCCGTAAAGGATACGCAGATTGTTCGCGAATTGCTCGCCAAAGGCTTTCGTAGCCTCGCCGCGGATTAAGCTATGCGATTCGGCGGCCATCTGCGGGGTGGCAGTTTTTCCCGTTCCTATGGCCCAGACCGGCTCGTAGGCAACCACCAGTTTGCCGGCTTTCTTGCCGGAGATGGCGTGGAAAGCCCGCAGGCACTGGCGTCGCAGCACATCTTCAGTCAGTCCAGCTTCGCGTTCTTCCAAAACTTCGCCGACGCAAACAATCGGTGTGAGTCCGGCTTCAAGAGCGGCTTTCAGTTTCAAGTTCACAATGTCATCCGTCTCGCCGAAATACTGCCGCCGCTCGGAATGGCCAATGATGACATGAGTGCAGCCAACTGCGAGCAGCATGCTGGAGGAAACTTCGCCGGTGTACGCGCCTTCTTTTTCCCAGTGCAGGTTTTGCCCGCCGATTGCCACGTTCGAGGCCTTGGCGGCTTCGACTGCGGCATGAAGATCGACGAAGGGCGGACAGACGACAATCTCATCGCGATTGTGATCGGCGACCAACGGAAGGAAATGACGAAAGAATTCATGGGTCTGCTGAGGATTCTTGTACATCTTCCAGTTGGCAGCGATCAATTTCTTACGGGCCATACGATCCTTTCCGGTGCCGGCACGGGCGTCCGCCCCCGCGCGGTAGTCAGCGATAACTTAGAAGCGGGAAAAAGCAAATGCACAGATCCTTCGCTAATCTTAGGATGACATCGGCGATGAAGTTCGCGGTGCAACTTGATGTCGAAAGGAATGCTTACTTCTTGTCCGTCAGCGCTTCCACGCCAGGGAGTTTTTTCCCCTCCATGAATTCGAGAGAAGCGCCGCCGCCGGTAGAGATGTGAGTCATCTTGTCTGCCACGCCCGCCGCATGTACGGCTGATACCGAATCGCCGCCGCCTACAATCGAAATCGCGCCCACGTTTTCGGCAATTGCCCGTGCGATCTTGAAAGTTCCCTTGCTGAACGGAGAAACTTCGAACACGCCCATGGGACCGTTCCAAATAATCGTACGGGCACGCAAAACTTCTTCCGAAAACAATTCGATGGTTTGCGGTCCAATATCAAGGCCCATCATATTCGGCGGAATCGGTTGGTTGCCGCCCACGATATGGGTGACAGCGTTCGCGTCTATTCTGTCAGCGACCACGTGATCAACCGGCAATAAGAATTTCAGCTTATGATTTTTAGCTTCCTGCAGAAGTTGGCGGGCCAGATCCAGTTTGTCTTCTTCCACGCGCGACTTGCCGACCTGTTCCCCCTGCGCTTTGAGGAATGTGTAAGCCATCGCTCCGCCGATGAGCAGGGTGTCGACTTTACTCATCAGATTTCGAATGACGCCGATCTTGTCGCTGACTTTAGCGCCGCCCAGGATGGCAACGAAAGGCTCCTCGGGATGCTCCAGCGCTTTTCCCAAGTACCGAAGCTCCTTTTCCATGAGCAATCCAGCGGCCGACTTTTTCACAAACTTGGTAACCCCAACCGTGGAGGCGTGCGCCCGATGCGCGGTTCCGAAAGCATCGTTCACGTAATAATCGGCAAGCGCTGCCAATTGCCTGGAAAACTTTTCGTCGTTGGCTTCCTCTTCGGCGTGAAACCGCAGGTTTTCCAGAAGCAGGCTTTGGCCTTTTTCCAGCTTGCCGGCGATCTCCTCGGCTTCTGGGCCAACGCACTCGGGAGAGAATCCCACATTCTCGCCTCGCGCCAGTTCCTTATCGAGCAGCATGCGCAGGCGCTCGGCTACCGGCTTGAGGCTCAGCTTGGGATTGGGTTTGCCTTTGGGACGGCCGACGTGCGAAGCGAGAATTAACCGCGCTCCGTGACGCAGTGCGTACTCAATGGTTGGCAGAGTTTCGCGGATGCGGGTATCGTCCATCACCCGCCCGTTCTCCATGGGCACGTTGAAATCAACGCGCATGAGGATGCGATTGTCATTCACAGGTAGATCGCGGATGGAAAGCTTCGACATTCTGAATCCTTAGCCGGTGGTTAGTGGAGGCCGGGCGTCCCGCCCGGCCAGACGCCCGCTCCATTGCCGAAGGAATGCCGGCGCTACGAAAACCTTACAGGCCTTTCTTCCCGATGAAGTTAATCAGATCACGCACACGGCACGAATATCCCCACTCGTTGTCGTACCAGGAAATTACCTTCACCAGGCTTCCGACCACGAGAGTCATGGGTGCATCCACGATTGAGGAGCGCGAGTCTCCGCGGAAGTCAGACGAGACCAATTCATTTTCTTCATACCCCAGATAACCCTTGAGCGGCCCCTCCTGTGATGCTTTCTTGAGCGCAGCGTTTACTTCTTCCTTGGACGTTTTCTTTTCCACCTGCGCAACCAGATCCACCACCGAAACATTCGGCGTGGGAACGCGCATAGCGAACCCATCCAGTTTGCCCGCCATATCAGGAATCACAAGCTTTAACGCTTTGGCTGCGCCGGTCGAAGTGGGAATCATATTGATCGCGGCTGCCCGCGCGCGGCGCAGGTCTTTGTGAGGAAAGTCCAGAATTACCTGATCGTTGGTATAGGAATGGATAGTCGTCATCGTGCCAAAAAGAATCTTGAAGTTGTCATGTACCACTTTAACAATGGGCGCCAGGCAGTTGGTAGTGCACGAAGCGTTCGAAATGATGTGGTGCTTGGCCGGGTCATAAGTCTGCTCATTCACTCCCAGCACGATGGTGACATCTTCATTCTTGGCAGGCGCGGAGATGATGACTTTTTTCACCGGGCCGCGAACATGCTTCTTGGCGTCGTTGGCATCGGTGAAATGGCCAGTGGATTCGAGTACCACTTCAGCCCCCACCGAGTCCCACGGAAGCTTGGCTGGATCCCTTTCGGCAAAGACCTTGAAGGTCTTCTTGTCTACGGTAATGCTGTCCGGACCAGCGGAAATCTCATTACGCAGGTTGCCGAGAATGGAATCGTACTTGAGCAAGTGGGCTAGCGTCTTGGGGTTCGTGAGATCGTTAACCGCGACAACTTCGATATTCGGATCGTTCAGCGAAGCGCGAAATACGTTGCGCCCGATACGTCCAAAGCCGTTAATGCCTACTTTAATTGCCATCTTGCCTCCAGAGGATGATGAAGATATGGCTGAAAATTATGCGGGGCCGGGGCCCCAAAATGTTAACAGGGAAAGACTACCGCAGCAAATGAGCCTCAGGTGAAATGGCGCGGCAATCCTTGCTTGCACCCGGATTGGGACAACATCGAAGTTGAGATCAGGAATTCGGCTTGAAATCGCTGATTTCTATATAGACGTTCTTCTTGCTCCAGAGAAAGGCAATTCGGGTCAGCCAGTACTTCTTTTCGATGGTCTTGCGGGCGCGAGGCCAGTCTGCTTCAGTCAATATCCGCGCTGTGCCCGCAAAAGTCGGGCCGGTGATTTTGCCTCGCACCGTGCACGGAGCGCCAAGTATATGCGGATTATTCCGGATGCGTTTATATTTCCCCGAATCGCTGCGCGTCATCACGTAGAGTTTGTCCTCATCCTCTCCAAACCAGACCGGCGTGGCGACCCCGACGCCGTTCTTGCGGAAAGTCGTGAGGCTGAAGTATTTCTGGCCCTGAAGCTCGCGCGGGATAGCCATCCGCACATTGTACGTCACCAGCATTTGTGGAACTGAGAGCAACTCCGGCTGACCGGCTTGGTACGTCGCAAGCGGATACATTGCCCGCGGGGCCATGGGTGTGTTACAAGCCAGAGATGCGCAAATGGATGAGCGAGCGCTTAAAGCGCCGCAAAAAGGAGCCGGAAAAGGCGGGTAACGAGCCCGCGCAGGCTCCGCTGCAACCAGCTTTCTACGACACCCAACCATCGCAACCAGAGCCTTCGTCTGAACCTGCCCAGTTAGCAGCAACCGCTCTGCAACCTGAAGCCGCACACCATTTACCGGTCGCCGAACCGCGGCCGGCGGAGCCACGGCAAGCCGGAGGCACAGACGCCAAACGCCGACGCCGGCGCGGCAGAGGGGGTCGCGGCAGAGGACGCAACGGCGCACCTTCCCCACAATCGCTGACCGGCGGCGAGCCTGGAAGCTCGATGCAACCTCCTCCGCAGGAGACGACGCCATTGCTAAGCCATGCGGCCGGGGCGTCCTCGCAGCCTGACAAACCAACCCAGCCTTCGAAAGGTGTGGTTGTCCTTGCCATCGGTCTGCCCGGCTCGGGCAAAAGTTCGTGGTTCAAACGTCATGACATCACTCCGCTTTCCAGCGACATGTTGCGCGCTCTTCTGTTCGACGATCCCACGGAGCAGCGTTTCCAGGATCTGATTTTCTCCAATCTGCGTTCCATGCTAAAGGCCCGGTTGATCGCCCGGCGTCCCATGAACTACGTGGACGCCACCAACCTGTCGCCTCACGAGCGCAATGGATGGATCAAGCTGGCCAAGGATTATGGCTACGAAGTGCAGGCGGTATTTTTCGATGTTCCGGTGGAAGTTTGCCTGGAACGAAACCGCCGCCGCGAACGCAAAGTGCCGGAAGACGCAATGCGCCGGATGGCCGGAAAACTAAAGCAACCGACCTTCGACGAAGGATTTTCGAAAATCACCGTAGTGCGGGTGAAACAGAAAGATTAGCCATCGGCGAAATTATTCCTTCAAATACGGCAATAGCTCCTTGAACGCAGGCGCGCCAGAAGAACGTAGTAATTCGTAGATAATCATTTCGCTCGACGAGATCACGGCTCCCGCCGCGCGCATGCGTTCCAGGCCAATCTTCCAGTTCCACTCGCTGCGTGAACTCACCGCGTCCGAAGCCACATGTACAATGTACCCTTCGCGTAAAGCCCCCAGCGCCGTCTGAGCTACGCAGATGTGACTCTCCATCCCGCACAGCAGAACCGTATTCCGGTTTCCCGGCATCCGTTTGAGCACCGAACAGAACTCATCGCTGCCAAAACAGGAGAACATGTGTTTGTCGATGGCTTCGTTTTCAGGCAGCAAAGACGCGATCTCCGGCACTGTGTTTCCTAAACCCCTGGCATATTGCGTCGTGATCAGCGCGGGAAGTTTGAGAATGCCGGCTAGCCGTACGAGCAACTGGCAATTCTTTACCAGTTGCGCCTTCTGAAAAATCGGCGGAAGAAGTTTTTCCTGGATATCGATTACCAGAAGCGCGCACCGTTCGGCTTCAAGAGGAGTGCGAGCGATTTCGCTGTACTCATTGCCTAGCGGAGTGATGTTACCGAGAGCGGTCACCATGAGAATTCTCCTGGATGCAATTTTAGACCGTGGAGGCTCAAAGTGTTGAAGGCGGTCGTTCCGATGCCAGGCGCTTTCACCAGCGGGGCGAGGCATCTGGCGCGAACATTTCGACCGACCTGTCCTCCCCAATTGTTGACCACAACGCTCACAGCCCCATAGAATCAGATTGGCAGAATTTCCGCGCCACGCCACACTCTGCCCCCTCGTTCAATGGTAGGACACCTGCCTCTGGAGCAGGTTATCGGGGTTCGAATCCCTGGGGGGCAGCCAAATTCCTATCTCCGTATTTTTCCCGTCCCACGATTTTCTTAGCGCTGAGGATGCACCAAAGTAACTTGTCCTCGCATCACTATTATCGTTAGCCTACATTTTCGCCTCATCAATAGGTGCTAGGAGGACTGCAACGCTACAACCGCGGTTTGCGGAAGTGTGCTCGCCAGGAACATCTGAGGGTGCCCTCGCCTGCTGTGAACGGTGTGGCCAACGGTCAAATCCAGGATCGGGTACTGCGGGGTTGTTATGACAAGGTTGTTATGTAGATGTTTGCTGGTGGCGCTCGGAATCTCCCTTCTGCACCTGGGAGTATCGTCGGTTCGCGCCGCCAGACTTGATGCGGACACAAACCTCGCGCCACGCTCGCCTCTGCACCAAATCCGAGATGAAGTTGATCCCACCGATCAACAGTCATGCGAGTCGATGGGGCAAATCGCCATAGCTTATGAAACCGGAAATGCCGGACCGCCCAACATCGGCTTACGGATCACGGATCCCCGCGGCCGAAAAATCGGATATGATCCGCGAGCCCCAAAAGTCTGGCAGGAGTTGCCCCTGGCTGACGGTTTTGTCGAGTGCAACGAAATCGACGATAAGACTGGCTTGAAACACTGCGCGGCTCACATCCAGATCTGCGGACCCGTCAGCGGCACTTATAAGCTGGAAGTGTTGCCCACCCGGAATGGCACCTACTCAATTACCGTGATGGGCACGAGTGAATCAAAACCCGATCAGGCCGGTGCGCACTCGACCGCTTCCCGTGCCAAATACCGGAGTGAGATACGAAAGCAATCGCCCGACGTACTGACCTTGAACTACTCCCGTGAAGCCGGGACCAAAATCAGTCTCGGTAGAAACGACGCACAAGTGGCCGCCAGCTATAAGAACCGAGCTAAACCGTCGGCACGTTGATTTAGATTCAGGTTCCACGCGTCATGGCGGGTCCGTGGAGACTTGAATGCGGAGATACGTAGCTCCAGACCCGCTGTGCATTCTGCATCAGCTTGAGGTCCTGACTTGGAATGTCAGGATGCTCTGCCAGCGGGCCAGATCTAGCGTCCCTGCTTTACTGCAAGTTTCCCGTGGTTACGTTCGCCGAATTACCTATGGCGTCACCCGATACCAGAAGTTCAACTCTCCGGTTCTGCTGACGGCCTGCCGAGCTCTCGTTCGAGGCTACCGGCGAGGTATTGCCGAAGCCTCTAGCGCTTACTGAGTTGTTGACTACGCCCTGTTGCACCAGATAATCGCGTACCGAACTGGCGCGATTCTCCGAGAGCTTCTGATTCATCTCATCTCCGCCAACATTGTCCGTGTAGCCTCCGACGGCGATGTTGAGTCCCGGATAAGCCAGCAGGATTCCGGCAACCTTAGCCAGTTTTTCCCGTGCACCCGGCTTCAAGGAATACTGTCCAGTGTCAAACAATACGTCGGACATGCTAACGATCAGGCCGCGTGCGCTATCCCGAGTCTGAAGAATGGAATTCAATTGCTCGGACAAACGCGCGCGCATGGCCGCTTTATCGGTGTCCGCCTGCTGCGCATTCATCTGGGCTTGCTGCGCGGCTAAACGGGATTGGTCAGCGTCGGCCTGGGCGGCGGTTACCGCCGCTGCAGATGCTGCCTGACTTGCAGCCATATCAGATTGCGCTTTCGCCGCATCCGACTGGGCCCGGGCTGTATCCGACTGCGCCCGGTCCCTCTGCCGGTTAGCGTCGTCGGCTTGGGCTTGCGACTGGGCCTGGGCGTCGCTCGAGGCTTGGCGTTCGTCGGCCAGGCGCACGTCCTCCATCTTTTTGACCGCGATCTCGCGCGCGTCTTCGGCCGTCTGAACTGCCTCTCGGGCGACTGCAATCAGGGGCTTTTTCGGGACGCTCTTTCGGGTGGCATATTCGTCGGTATTGTTCATCAACCGGACGGCGTGCCTATAGCTGTCGCCAGCGTACTGCTCGGCTCCCTCCGATTGGGCGATGCGCAGTGCATTGCGCGCTTCAAAAAATTCCAACGGCAACCTGGCATTCAAGACTACCGGGTCGAACTTGTAGCCCGTGGGAATATATCCGCCGCGCTCCATCAGTTCATACTTTGCGTTCACAGTTTCGACGCTTCCTTTGGTGTCGGTACGAATAACATTTTCGAGGACGACCACGTTGCTGGGTTGCCGCACCGCATAATAAGGTTCCGCGGTCACGATCAGCGCGAAAGCCTGCAGGTCGGTGGTTACACGCAGCTTGCTGCTGCGGTTGCCTCCTACTAACACTTCACCCAGATTCACGGCGCGTCCTTCCGGCGAAATGGCCCACAGAATGTAGGTCAGATATTCATTGCCGAAAGTCGTGGGCTTCTGCAGATTGCCGAATTCCGCTTCGATCTCAATGGCGCCGCGCTTGCTGTTCACTTCGGCTCTACCATCGGCTGAGGGCATCAGATCCGTGCCCGCGAAATCCACTTTTGTGGCCCCGCTGCGATGCTTATAGTTGACCGCCGGCGTGGTGCGAGTGATGACCACTACCCGGAAGGTTGGTGTGTGGCTCATCGGCTCGAGGGCCGTAGTGCTTTGCGTGGTCTGAGCCATCGCGCTTAAACTTAATACCAATCCGACTGCAGATAACAGTTTCAATTTCATCGCGTCTCCTGGGCAGCTTCCTGCCGTATCTCTAAATTTGTCCAATTCAAAAATTTCGCCCCAGCCGTCTTACTGCTTGTGATCGCCGGCCTCGGCGATGCGTGCTTGCTGGCCTGCCTCGGCAACCGCATGAACAAAGGCCTCGCCGCTCTTAGGGGTTGAAGTCTTGCCATCAAGGATGGTGCGAAATGCCTTATCCTTGCCGTAAATGGCGCGAGTCGAATCGTTGTCCTGTTGGACGACGGCTCCTTCGAGGGTCAAGCCGGCGAAAACGCCCTTCGACCGCGAATAAGTCAGCATTTCCGTATTCATCTTCCAGTCGGTTCCGGCAGAAGCATGGCGTCCTACTGGACCTGCTGCAACCGATCCCTCACCCGTGAGTTCAAACTTGCTCGACAAGAGGTGCTGGAAGCCTTGGTCGTTCATGACCAGCATGACCAGGTCCACACCTTCGACTCCAATTTGCAGTCCCCAGCTCCCGCCACCCACCGAAACGAACGCGGGTGCGCTCCATCCTTCCGAGGTGCGGCAGGATGCCACGCCGCGTCCATGCTTGCCCCCAAAAATGAATCCACCTTTGATCAAGTCCGGCACTACCAGGATGCACTTCGCGTTGCTCAGCACTTCTTCCGGGATACCTTTGTCAGGAGTTGCCATGATCGCGTGCAGAACGTCCACCGAATTTTGCAGCCGGTTGACGGTGTCTTCGCGCGTCGAACCCGCCAGCGCATAAGTGCCGATCATGCCTATGAAGCTCATCAGCAGAAGTGAAGTAATCTTTTTCATGATGTCCCTTTCGAGTTTACGAAACTAAGAGGAGAGGACTTCAGATCGCTGACTTAGCTCAGTGAGACTGAAAAGAGAGAAGGTACGCATCTCCTAGCTGATGATCACCCACAGCAAGAACATTAGCTGTACTAAATTGCTCACTTTGCCGCTTCTAATTTTGTCTTTAGAAATTCGCAACGGCAGCGATGGCATCGAACCATGAGCTTTCTGCCCGTGATTCGGAAGCGATTCTGATCACAATTGAACAGCTTCCCCACGAATAATGCTTCATTATGCGTTCATGGCAGCCAAGAAAAAACCAGGCCTCCTGGTGCGATGCCCAACCTGCGGCGCTAGAGTCGGCGAGAAGTGTGAACTCAGCACTGGGCAGCCTCGCACCGAGCCACATCGGGATCGGCATTTGGGGGGCGGGG
>Ga0207066_1087_pt1 | contig 23852 bp, 22 predicted proteins | sample Alteio_BWMinCont_24_FD_153490 | JGI IMG/M metagenome (GOLD analysis project Ga0207066, IMG submission 153490) | Enriched cells from forest soil in Barre Woods Harvard Forest LTER site, Petersham, Massachusetts, United States -... | ecosystem: Environmental > Terrestrial > Soil > Temperate forest >...
ACGGTGGCGCGTCGAACTACGGAGCGGTGTTCAAGCTGGACAGCTCCGGCCAAGAGACTGTACTGTACAGCTTCGGTGCGTATCCGGACGGGGAGTTTCCCTCCGGGGGCCTGACCATGGACGCGGACGGCAACATCTACGGCACCACGCAGGAGGGCGGCACCGGAACCTCATGCTGGGGCGGCTGCGGGACGGTCTTCAAGCTGGACGCGACCGGCAAGGAAACGGTGCTGATCAACTTCACCCCTCCGGCCGAATACCCTACCGCAGCCTTGACCCTGGACGCGGCTGGCAACCTCTATGGCACCACCTCGGGGAATGGCGGCTCCAGTTTGGGGACGGTGTTCAAAATGAGCAAGGACGTTGCCGCTGAGGCCACGACACTGCGCACCTTCACCGAGGGCGCAGGCGGAGTAACCCCCATGGGAGGCTTGGTGCGCGACGCGAAGGGCCGCCTCTACGGCATGACCCTCGTGGGCGGCGATCTCAACTGCAACACCGGTCACGGATACGGCTGTGGGGTGGTGTACGAACTGAGCCCAAGCGGCAAAGAGACCGTCCTGCATAGCTTCGCTGGCCCGCCGGATGGCGACGGTCCTAACGCAGGCTTGCTCCGGGAAAAGTCGGGTGACCTCTATGGCACCACCGCGGGCGGCGGTACTTCTGGTTTGGGGACGGTATTCAAATTGGACAAACACGGCAAAATCACGCTGCTGCACAGCTTCGTGAATACCGACGGGGCAGGGCCCTACTCAACCTTGGTGCAAGACCCGGCAGGCAACCTCTACGGGACAACCTTCGCTGGCGGAGATTTTACTTGCAATCCCCAATATGGCTGCGGAGTCGTGTTCAAGATCACTCGTTAGAGTTACGGTGGGCCAGCCACCTGTGTGTAGCCGACAAGCCCAGGCGAAACCGACATCACAATGCGAACCGCTTCCTCACCTTTGGCATCAAAAGACCCGAGAGGTGCACTATGCCGGATATGAAGAAGGATTCAACCAGCTCACCGCAACAGCCATCAAATCAACGCCGCTCTGACGATGCCGCTGTCTCCGAGCGCTTGGAGAAAGACGCAGATGAAATGGCGGACCAGGCTCAGCAAGTCGAGAAACGATACGACCAGGATCACGATATTTTCACCAAGTGATTGCCGCGTGCCCCACCCTTACCGTCGGCCCTTTCGACGTTAGGGTGGGGCTTTTGACTTTCGTTTCCCCCACCCCGCAACTCTAAAATCCCCGCCCAATCAAACCTTGGTCGGAATACCCTCACCACTAAACTACGCTATTCCGTTCCCAATTACGCAACAATCCTTTGACAATCACTTAACATCCCCGCCGCATCTCCGCACGTTGTTTATAAGTCCAATACTTAGCTGAAGGAACAATGCTTGAAAACTTCAGTGAAACGAAGAAGGCCCCGTTGACGCGGTCGCTAGCCGGGTCTGTGGAGATCAGGCTATGCGATTCAGTCCACCGCAAGCGCGGTTGGGGGAAGGGGTAATTGCAATGGCAAAACTCATTGAGTATTACATACCAGACAGATTCAAAAAGCCGGCCAAATGGATTCCCGCGAATCAACGCGGAAAAGTCATCGAGTTCCCCACGCCGGAAAAAAAGTCGGCGTGAGATGCGAGCTTCAACTTTCGCGAGTCCCCTACGAAAGTAAAGCGCTTCGAGCCCTGTAATCGGAGAGTCCGGCATTGACCGTGGTTGCGAAGATATCGTCGTCCGCTAGGCCGTCCAGATAACCTTCCGTCCTATTCGTGCGTCGAACTTCATAGGGGAATTTGTCCTGCGTCTAGTGTCTACAGGGGTATAATCGGAAAAGGGCCCGCCCAGGGCGGAAAACGGAGTCTGTTATGAAGTTCCGGATATTGCTACTAACGGCAACCTTGTTAACCTTTGGAAGCCTGACCGCATTCGCGCAAACCGGCGCACCCGGCAGTCAACCAACCCCAACACCAGGAACAGTTCCCTCCGGAGACCCCGGGGTTTCAGGCACCGCGCCGCCGCCAAACAGCTCCGCAACCCAAGGCGCACAAACCGCTCCCGTCCAGCCAGCCGATCCCGACAAAGTGAAACACGATGGCGGCAAAGATGACGTCGACGCCATCGGCAACCGCAAAGTAGGCGGACGCGGCCTGGGAAACTGGTATTCCATCGAAAGCGACATAAAGATGGGGAAGCAATACAGTCAGATGGTGGATTCTACTTCGAAGTTCGTTTCGGATCCGGTTATTACTGAATATGTGAATCGGCTGGGGCAGAATCTGGTTCGTAATTCGGATGCGCAGGTGCCATTTACTTTCAAGATTATTGACTCGGATGTGGTCAATGCGATGTCGCTTCCGGGCGGGTTTGTTTATGTGGACTCGGCTACCATTCTTGCGGCTGACGGCGAAGCCGAGTTGGCTGGGGTGATGGCTCACGAGATCGCGCACGTTTGCGCGCGGCATGCTACGCGGCAGTTGACTCGGGCGCAGTACGCGAACTTTGCGACTATTCCGCTGATCTTCGTGGGCGGGGGCATTGGGTATGCGGCTTATCAGGCGGCCGGGTTGGCTTTGCCTATCACCTTCCTCAGCTTCCAACGCGGGTTTGAGGCAGAAGCGGATTACCTTGGATTGCAGTACATGTATAAATCTGGATACGATCCGCAGTCGTTTGTGGCTTTCTTTGAAAAGCTACAGGCTATGGAGAAGAAGAAGCCGGGGACGCTGGCGAAGACATTTGCGTCGCATCCGCAGACGCCGGATCGCATTAGCGCATCGCAGAACGAGATTGAGAAGATCCTGCCGGCGAAGGCGGAGTATACGGTTACGACCTCTGAGTTCGACGATGTTAAATCGTGGCTGGCGTCGCTCGAAAATCGCCGCAAACCGAACGATCTCAAAGATAGCGGTAAGCCGAGCCTGCGGCGAGCTTCGTCCACCAGCAATACCGGGAAAGACGGGAGCTCTGGCGACGATGACAAGCCTACGCTGAAGCGGCGGGACGACAGCAGCAGCAACTAGAGCGGATATAAGTCGGGCCCTTTTCCAAGACCGGCTTAATCGTACTTTTTCCTCGTGCTTGACGCCTCCCAGTTCCCACCCTTTCGCAGAGAACGCGAAAGAGTGGGGCACCCCCAGATTAGATTTATCCCAACATCATTCGATTTATCCCAACATCGGGCATTTTCGTGACACTGCACGAGGGAGACACTCGCGCCGACAACTGGGCTCGCGTCTACACTTGGACAATTTTTCTTCTCCTCGCACTCCAGTAACATATATTTATTGAGACCCACTGACCGATAATGTTCTGGTGCGGGGGAAGACGATCGTGGCATCGTTTGGCGCGCAATTGAAACAGGAGCGGGAGAAGCAGGGGCTGACGCTTGAGCAGATCTCCCTGTCCACGAAAATTGGCACCCGGATGTTGCGCGCGCTCGAAGAAGAACATTTCGACCAGTTGCCGGGCGGCATCTTCAACAAGGGCTTCATTCGCGCTTACGCCCGCTGCCTGCACATGGATGAAGAGCAGGCCATTGCTGAATACATGGCCGCCACCGGAACCAGCCTGCTGGCTAGCCAGTCCGAGGAACGAGACCAGCCGCCAGTGCTCGAACTTCCGGCTGAAAAAGAGCGCGAAGCTGCGGACCTTCCCTGGGGCATCTTTGCCATTGTGTTGCTGCTCGGAGCGGTGGGCTTTGCGGGATGGGGCTTCTACTCGCGCGAGTCACAAAAGAGCGCGGCGGAAGCTGCCTCGCCTGCGGCTGGCGTTCCCAGCGCTTCCACGGCGGCAAATACCGAGGCTTCGCCTGCGCAGAAACCCGATAAGGCTTCGGAAAATCCGGTCGAAATAAGGGCGGCGGCCCCGGCGAGCGAGCCGACCTCGTCTCAGTCGGTAATCACGCCTCCCCCGCCTGCCGCTCCGCCGACCGTCGCGCCCCGCGGAAACTTGCTGGTAGTGATCAAGGCCCGCGAAGATTCATGGCTATCCATTTCCGTGGACGGCGAAATCGTGACCCGGGCCCTATTGACAGCGCCAGCGCAAAAATCGATCCGCGCGGAAAGGGAAATCGTCATCAAGGCAGGCAATATTGGTGCGCTGGATTTCGAATTCAACGGCCAGACACTTCCCACGCAAGGGGATTACGGAGAAGTAAAGACCCTGACGTTCGATGCGCATGGTTTGCAGGCATCGGTGCGCCAACCGGAATCGCCCGCTCAATCGCCGGCACAAGCCGATGAAAACCCTGCGAAGCCACAATAGGACGGTCACTGGGCTTGGCCATCTGCCCCACGCTAAAGGGCGATGTTGCGCCAACACTCGGTTTCGTAGCTGGCGGTCAGAAAAATATCCTAACGTCTCCAGTTCCAGCTTGTGGACTGGCGCCCATAGCTCGATTGGTTCGCGATGCGGCAGCCGCTCACGACTTCCACTCCCCATAGCTGCGAATAGCAACCGAGATAAGGCGCGGATTGCGTCTTATCCCGTTTCTCGCGCAGGACGGATCGTTTTAAACCGACTCGCCTAACTCGAATCGCGTAATCTGGATTGCGCTCTAGCGGTGCCCGCCGTCATGTCCACCAGCATGTCCACCACCGCGATATCCGGGAAGGGCGTGCTCAGCGCGCCCTTCATGGCCAGCGTCACCTATGTTGCCTCGCCCATCTCGGGGCTTCGTTGGCCTGGAAGTGGTTGAAGCGCTCCGCCCCGCGCTCCGGAAACGGTCCCGCGTAACCGTGATGCGGATCAAAGCGGTTATCGACGTGTCCGTAAAAACCGTGAGGGCCATGAAACCACGGGCCGGCTCCGAGAAACACCCCGCCCACAAACCAATCTGGCCCGTAGTAGCCGTAAGGAGCACAGTCATAGGGGGCATAGTCGAAGTATCCGTAAGGGCAGACAGGAGCCGGTCCGATGTTAACGCCAACCGCAACCTGAGGTTGCGGCCCGGAAGCAGAACATAAAAGGCCAGCTACGAGAACTGCGAAAGCCAGCGCACCGATTTTCAGCATGATTTCTCCTCGATTCGCTCAGAGTTTCAACTGGAGCAGATAAGAGGCAGCATAATACCGAGGATCAATAACGGGCAAACCGGAAGTTGACTGTCAATCGTCGTAAGCGGGCGATAGCGCTCGGAACGCCTAGCATGAGGTTAATGAGCGCTATGGCGATGTTTCGCCAACGAACCGAGCATCAAGTCTATTGTGAAGCCCCTAGCTATCTGTTTCTTTGAGTGCTGCAGAATCCGTGAATACTCTTAGATCGGTATAGAATGGCATCTGCCGGGGATTTTCCAGCCCCAGCGCGCATTGCATGGTGCGATCCCGGCGGAGATGGTCCGCATGAAACGCACGAACCGTTCATTTCTTCCAGAATGGCCATCGATGTTAGCCGTTGCCATGCTGATTTTGGCTGGCAGCGTATTATCCGTTGCGCAAAAGGAGACTGTACTCTACCGCTTTAAAGGCGGAAGTGACGGAATCAGCCCACAAGGCAGTTTGGTCGCCGACCAGGCTGGCAATTTCTATGGCACAACGTATCGAGGTGGCGCAAGTGATGTGGGAACCGTATACCAACTTAAAGCACCGCACTGGGCCGAGACCGTGCTTTATAGCTTCCAAGCAGGAGCCGACGGTTATTCGCCAGTAGGCAGTCTGGTCTTCGATCAGGCCGGGAATCTTTACGGCGTCACAGTTTGGGGCGGCTCCGAAAATGGCGGCACGATCTTTAAACTGACACCGCAGGGCGGCAGCTGGGCCGAGACAGTGATTTATAGCTTCCCAAGCCGTTCTGGCCCACAGCCTGGCCTTGTTTTTGATAGCGCTGGCGATCTATATGGCGCAACCGGTTCAGGTGGAGAAAACAACTTAGGTGCAATCTTCCAAATGACACCCTCGCAGGGTAGCTGGACCCAGACCGTGATCTATTCGTTCGTGGGTGGCAAGAATGGATACGCGCCGTCGTGGGGACCGATTATGAGCAAGGAGGGCAAATTATTCGGCTTGATGGATGTAGTCGACGGCTTTCACGGCGCGGTCTATGAGCTGCGACCACCGGCCAACCAGAGAGACTCTTGGACCGAGAGTGTCCTGTTCAACTTCGAGAGCAATGTGCTTCCTTACGGCCAGCTGCTCTTTGATCAAAATGGCAATCTCGACGGCGTGACATACCTCGGAGGTTCGGGTTTGGGCACCGTATTCCAATTGACGCGCGCGTCACATCGCTCGTGGACTGAGAACGTGCTCTACAGTTTCACCGGCAGCGACGGAAGTGGCCCCGAGGGTACCCTCATCTCTGACCATGCTGGAAATCTATACGGCACGACCATCCACGGAGGTAGCGGCGGCAGTTGCGGACGACAAAGCCCTGACTGTGGCACCATTTTCAAGCTCACGCCTCCAGCTAAGCAGGGTGGCTCTTGGACAGAAACCGTTCTCCACAATTTCGGCACCGGAAGGTGGGATGGGAACCAGCCCAACACTGGCCTTATCCGGGGTAAAACGGGCGCGCTCTACGGTACGACCCAACTCGGCGGCAAGGGGGAGCGCAGGATGTGTGATGGAGCACAGGGCTGTGGCGCGGTGTACAGGATCCGTTTGCGGGCAGAGTAGAGGCGCTGGGGGCTAGCCCCGTCTAACAGACCTTGCAAGAACGGAGGGGGAAGCATACACTTTTTTTCCCCAAAGCGGAGAGCAGGCTAGAAGTTCCTTGGCGATAATGTAACTGCGGAAAACAGGGCGATAGCGCTCAGAACGCCCTTGCATGAGGTTAATGAGCGCTATGGCGATTTATCGTCAACTAAGGAAGTACCAGAGGTGATCGGTAACATTCCGTTCTGGGCTAGCGGTCACCAAATGGTCACGTTTCGCGTCGAGAGATAGGTTGGCGGGATGGGCGAGACAACCGGCCATCATCTCTCAGCATCGAAGGCACTGAACAGACTTCCTCCGGTAGGAGCCTCCCGATGTTTAAACCCTTCACAATCCTTTGCCTCGGCGCGGCATTGAGCGTTCCGTCCGCTTCCGCACAACTTTCACCGTCGACCGGTTCACAATCCGATCTAATGAGCAGAAGCCCGGTGGCCTATGTTTACGTGGCCAGCTATCGCGGAAACGAACCGAACGTTATCGCCGGATATTCTGCAAGTTCGAACGGCGCGCTGACCCCGATCCCGGGCTCACCCTTCCGGCGGAACATCGGCCCCATGGCGGTGAACGGACAATACCTGATGGGTGCGAAAGCCCCGAACAACCATCCGAAAATTTACACTTTGCAGATCGGACCGGACGGGGCATTGACCTATGTAACTTCGACCCCATGCGTTCAGACGGGTAACCAGTGCCTGGCTGCATTCAACTTGTTCTTTGACCGTACCGGCAGCGATCTTTACGTGATGGAGCTCAACGACTCCGATCAAACCAACACGGCGTCTTTCGCCGTCGATAAGTCATCTGGATCCCTCAACTATCTGGGTGACGCTATCACCGGCACGCTCCCGAACGACAGTGCGGGCACATCTTTTATCGGCGATAACGAGTACGCATATTTGGCCAGTGAGGATGACTGCATGTATTACACCATCGATGGATTCCAGCGCGAGGCCAGCGGACTTCTCAACCTGATCAACATTCAATTCAATCTGCCGACGCCACCCCCGGGAGTAAGCATCTATTATCCCGACCTGGCCGTGACTGATCACGCGAATCATGTGGCGATCCTCGAGCAACCTACCAACGCGCCCGAATGCGCTTCCGGCCCGGTGCAGCTAGCGGTCTACACCGCGGACGCCAGCGGGAATCTTCACACGAAGAGTACATATAAAAATATGCCTGCAAGTTTGATCCAGAATCCCAATGACATGAAGATGTCTCCATCCGGAAGGCTGCTTGCGGTTGGCGGACAACAGGGGCTGCAGATCTTCCATTTCAACGGAGCTAACCCGATCAGACATTACACAGGCTTGTTGACCAGCGCTCCTATCGCTCAAATGTTCTGGGACAACAACAACCATCTGTATGCCATCAGCCAGAGTTCCGGCAAACTTTACGTCTTCACCATCACTGCAACCGAGCATCAACAGGCCCAGGGCTCGCCCCATGCGATCAGCGGCCCACAATACATTGCTGTCCAGCCGTTGACGCATTGAGGCATCCGATAGCTTTGGAAAAATCGTTAAGCCGCTAAGAGCCAGTCAACTGACGCTAACACGCGATTTCGCTCATTCACTCCGTCGCGGTCCTGCAGTCCACACCAGCGGTTTCATTCCGAACTACCATCTGCAAAGTGTTCTTCGTCCATGATTAACTCTGACTGAATGAGCCACTTGCCGTGTTCTTTGGAGACGACGTACTGATGATGAATTTTGCGCGGCGGCATCGGCTTCCTGATCGTCGGATCGACCTGACCAACAACTTCCTCGTATTCGTAAACCACCGCCACATCGGGCCTCACGAATCGGACATCCACCTTATCCGAGTCCGGGGCATCCCTGCCCGCTTGGTAAAAGGTGGAGTGGGCCAATTGATCGAACTTCTGCAAGAGAGCCTCCCGGCCGTGTAGGCGTTCCCCGAACGAATTCGTCCAATCCGCATCGACCGCGTACTGCCTCGCTTTGGTGGCATTCTTGTTGTCGCCATCCGCACCTTGAATTAGCGCCCTAACCGCAGACTCGTCTTCGGACGTGCCACGACTCTGTGCCCACAGCGCCGCAATAATGAGGAGAACGGCCCCTCCAGCCAGCCATCTGCTTCGGATTGAAGTCACCATGGTTCTTCTGTCTCCTTCACAAAGTTCCGCTCGGATCAGCGGCCCTGTCACGATACACGCGCCTAACTTCCGTTTCAAACTCGGCGCAGTGCCTGACAAGTCGCATTACGGAAAAATTCCCCCTGTGAACGCAGAGTCAAGCAGCGATTTTCTTCAGGTGACGTTAACAGGCGATTACACGTTTTGAGAATTGGCAGGTGTTCGGGTTACAGGCTGGGAGTTATAAGGTCGCCGCTGCAACTTGCATTCAGGTTGTTCAGAGTATGGAGGCGAACAAAAGTTCATCGGTTTTCGAGTTATTGCGGGGCGCACATCGGGGCGATGGTTAGCGATTCGACGCTGGACATCCAGCCTTCACGCCGCAGTTCGATCTGAGCTATCTTTCACCGTGTTGGCTGCGTACGATAAGGAGTGAGCGCACGCTCGGAGCAGTCGGTGAACTCCCATCCTGCGACGCAACCAGCGCGCAACGACCGTGTCCGCCATGACCTCGAAGGTGAGTTGCTCAGGCGTGAGCCGCTGCCAGGGCTTTTCGTTTTCGGGTTCTAGAGTACGGGTCTCCACACAGTCGTTTTCGATTCGGTAGTCAACCACGGGAGAACCATCACCGAGATCAATACGAAGGTTGTTGCAGGCCATGACCCACCTTTCGGGCGACTGCACCCGCCCGTCCTGGCACATTATGGGCTTGTGGCCTTCTAAGGTTCGATACCAAACATACTGTAGTCGTGGAAGTAAGAAGCTGTAATCTTGAGCTTTGGCACAAGATAAAGATGGACGATCATCCCACATGCTTACCGGTCCATGCTTACCGGTCCAGCTTACCGGTCCAGCTTGGTTCCCAAACCCGCATATGGTCTTAAAGTTCTCCACCAGCACATCAATCTCTCCCACCGGCGTGGTCACCACCTGCTAAACGCCCATTGAACCGAGGTTTGCAGCCCTCTACCCAGCACGGAACCCCGCTCACTGCCGGTACGAGCAAACCAGCCCAAAAAGATTGCGCCTGCGGACGTTCTCTGGTAGCCTTTTCGAGACTGCAAAACGTGCATTCGTATGGCCGTTGTGTGCCGATTATCCCCCGCCAGACGTAACGCCCAGATTGTTTAAGGAGAAGAATTTTGTCGAAGAACCGCCCTTTATTCACCTCTGAATCCGTAACCGAAGGCCATCCCGACAAGATCGCCGACCAGGTTTCTGACGCTATTCTCGATGCCTGCCTGACCGACGACCCGTCCAGCCGGGTAGCCTGCGAAACTTTGACCGCAACCGGCCTGGTAGTCATCGCGGGTGAAATTACGACCAAGGCTTACGTCGATTTCCAGAGTCTGGTGCGCGGCACCATTTCATCGATTGGCTACAACAACGCGCTCTATGGATTCGATTCGAATACTTGCGCCGTGATCTCCAGCATCAACAAGCAATCCGGGGACATCGCGATGGGGGTTGACACCGGGGGCGCGGGCGATCAGGGGCTGATGTTTGGCTTCGCCTGCAACGAGACGCCGGAGCTTATGCCGGCGCCAATTTCATTTGCCCACAAGCTGTGCATGCGGCTCTCTGAAGTTCGTAAGCACGGCAAACTTCCCTACCTGCGGCCTGACGGCAAATCCCAAGTGACAGTTGAATATGATGAGCATCACAAGCCGACCCGCGTGGATGCGGTGGTGATCTCGTCGCAGCATTCTGAAACGGTGGGCAACGACGAACTGCGCAGCGACATTCTCAAGCACGTCATTCAGGCTACGATTCCCGCGCATCTGCTTGACGAAGATACTAAGTACCACATCAATCCGACCGGCCGCTTTGTGATTGGCGGACCGATGGGGGATACGGGATTGACCGGGCGGAAGATTATTGTCGATACGTATGGTGGCATGGGACGGCACGGCGGCGGCGCTTTCAGCGGCAAGGATCCGACGAAGGTCGACCGTTCGGCGGCATACATGGCGCGGCACATTGCCAAGAACATTGTGGCGGCTGGGTTGGCTGACCGTTGCGAGTTGCAGCTGGCGTACGCCATTGGCGTGGCCGATCCGGTCAGCGTGCGGGTGGATACGCTGGGGACCGGCAAGGTCGATGAAAAGACTATTTCCGAGCTGGTGCGAGCCCATTTCAAGCTGACGCCCAAAGGGATTATTGAGGCGCTCAACCTGCGGCGGCCGATTTATTGCAAGACGGCGGCTTATGGACACTTCGGGCGCACCGATTCCGACTTCACTTGGGAATTGACTGACAAGGCGGCGAAACTGGCAAGTGACGCGGGTTTGCGGGAGCCGGTCGCGGCACACAAGTAGGTTTGCGGAACCCGGTAATAGACTTTCCAATTCCCACTTCTCGCAAAAGAGGCGAGAAATGGGGCACCCGGTTTCAGGTTTCTGACATTTTCATCAAGATTAATTCAGCGCCACAGGAGAGGTAATGTCGACTACGCCAGCGCAAGTGCAATCTGATATCAAAGGTATTGAGTTTGCCGATCTGGGCAAGAAACGCATTGATTGGGCGAACCAGTCGATGAAAGTTTTGCAGATCATTCGCAAGGAATTCATCAAGAACCAGCCGCTGCAGGGCATTCGCATTTCGGCCTGCCTGCACGTTACCGCGGAGACGGCGAATCTCGCCATTACGCTTCGTGATGGCGGCGCCGACGTGGTGCTGTGCGCTTCGAATCCGCTGTCCACACAGGACGATGTGGCGGCGAGCCTGGTGCGCGATCACAACATTCCGGTTTTCGCCATCAAGGGCGAGGACAACGACACTTATTACAATCACATTCTTGCGGCGATCGATCACCGGCCGCACATCACGATGGATGATGGGGCGGACCTGGTCACCATTTTGCACACCAAGCGGCAGGACGCGCTGACCGGCGTGATTGGCGGCACGGAAGAGACTACGACTGGCGTGATCCGGCTGCGGGCTATGGCGAAGGAAGGCGTGCTGCGCTTCCCCATCGTTGCAGTCAACGATGCCGACACCAAGCACCTGTTTGACAATCGCTACGGGACCGGGCAATCGACGATTGATGGCATCATTCGTGCCACGAACTTTTTGCTGGCGGGATCGAAGTTCGTGGTCGCCGGCTACGGCTGGTGCGGACGCGGGCTGGCCAGCCGCGCTCGGGGCAACGGCGCCGAGGTGATTATCACCGAAGTCGATCCTACGAAGGCTCTGGAAGCGGTGATGGACGGCTTCCGGGTGATGTCGATGACGGAGGCGGCCAAGATTGGCGACGTGTTCTGCACCGTGACCGGCAACAAGGGCGTGCTCACCAAAGATCACTTCGAGCTGATGAAAGACGGGGCGATCATTTCGAACTCCGGACACTTCAACGTGGAGATCGATATTCCGGCGCTGGAGAAGCTGTCTTCTTCGAAGCGCACCACGCGCACTTCGGTCGAAGAATATTCGCTGAAAGATGGACGCAAGATTAATTTGTTGGGCGAAGGCCGGCTCATCAACCTGGCTTCGGCCGAGGGACATCCGGCGTCGGTGATGGATATGAGCTTTGCCGACCAGGCGCTGTCGGTCGATTACGTGGTGAAGAATCACAAGTCGCTGGAGAAGAAAGTGTATCGAGTGCCTGATGACCTGGATAAGCGGGTGGCCAAGCTGAAACTCGAGTCGATGGGAATTAAAATCGACAAGCTCACGCCGGAGCAGGAAGAGTATCTGGCGGGGTGGAGCGAGGGGACGTAGGCAGTCGTTCGTCGTTGGCCTTTGGTCGTTCGCGGGGCGGCGCAAGCTGCCCCGTTTGTTTTTTGTCCGGCGCTTTTCGCGAGACGTTGTCCAGCGTCCCCGCCGGTGCTCCCTCCGCAGATAAGTTATTGACATGCGTTACGTAACGCATTACGGTTAGACATGATCCGATCGATCCGTCATAAAGGGCTGAAACGCCTTTATGAGGATAACGATCCCCGCGGAGTAATGAGGGCGCACACCGAAAAACTGCAGGACATTCTCGCGCGTCTTGATGCCGCGGCAACCGTGGCAGATATGGACTTACCGGGTTTCCGGTTGCATCCGCTCAAAGGTGAGTTGAAGGGATTTTGGGCGGTTACGGTAAGGGCTAACTGGCGGGTGATTTTCCGCATGGCAGAGGGCGACGCGCTGGACCTGGATTATGTCGATTACCACTGAGGAGGCTGAACCATGGCGATGAAGAACCCACCACACCCCGGCGGCTTTGTTTTGCGACAGTGTATCGAGCCTTTGGGTTTGACTATCACGCAAGCGGCCGCAGCTCTTGGAGTCACGCGCACGACACTATCAGAACTGGTTAACGAGAAACGGGGGATTTCCCCCGAAATGGCGGTGCGCCTGTCCAAGGTCTTCGGCGGGAGCGCCGAAACCTGGCTTACGCAGCAGGCGCATTACGACCTGGCGCAGGTGCGATCCGACCGGATACGGCTCAAGCGGTTGCAATTCGCGTAGGCGATCTGTCAGAGATGAAAACCCCGCGTAAGCGGAAGCTTGGACGGGGCACGTTCAAAAGTTAATATTCATTAGCCAGGGCCAGCGGCCCGTCATCCGAGGCTAAGCTCGCGCGGATTTTGGCTGCGATCTCTGCGGGGGATGCGTCAACCTCGACTACCGCTGCGTTGTCTGGTTCTTCCAGTGTTGCTACTTGGCTGGCAAGCATTTGTTCGGTCATGAAGTGTCCGAGACGGGCGTGGAGGCGCTGACGTAGGAGTTGCGGACTTCCTTTCAGGTAGACAAGCTGCACTTCTGGTGAGATCTGCAGGGTTTCGCGGTATGTGCGCTTCAACGCCGAGCAGGCCAGTATTGCGTTTTTTTTCGTTGCGATCCATCTGGCGATTAGAGAATGCAGGGTTGCAAGCCAGGGCGCGCGGTCGGCGTCGGTTAGCGGAATGCCGGTGCGCATTTTTTCCAGGTTCGCGGCTGAATGGAAATCATCGGCGTCGGCGAATTCCCATCCGAGTTGCGATGCGAGCAGTTGTCCCACGGTCGTCTTGCCGGCTCCCGACACTCCCATCAGTATGACGACCATGCTGCTCCCGCTTTACGGGCGAACGATTTTATTTTGAAGCAGGAGACTTATCTGGGCAAGCACCCGCGGCAACGCTCGCGCCTAGGTTAGATTGTTTCTGAGGTGGGCCCGGTTGCTGTTCCGTTGCCGTTCTGAGGCTGTTCGGAGGCGATCGGCGATGGCTTGGGTGGAATATCTTTGATGGTTGAGTTGTCCAGGATGCGGCTGTTGAGGCAATACAGAGCCAGTTCCAGACGATCGGCTACGCCCAGCTTGTCGTAAACTTTGCGCAGATAATTTTTGACTACCTGTTCGGTGGTGCCGACGCGCAGGGCAATCTCTTTGTTCTTCATGCCCTGAGTCACACAGGAGACGATCAGAGTTTCTTTGGGGGTGAGTTGCACTTTCGGCCGAGGCGCTCCGGCACGCGAGCCTTGGGTGCGATAGGCTTCGAGCACCCACTGCGTGGCGCGGCCGTCGAGCCACGGCTCACCTTTTGAGACTTTGCGCAGGCAGTCGACCAGCAGTTCGGGCTCAACCTCGCGCGAAACTATGGCGTGCACGCCGCGGCGAAACAGCTCGAGCGTCAGATCCTGATCAGGTTCGGTGGTTACGACGACCAGACGAAGCGCGGGATTCTGGCGGAGCAAATCGGCAACCGCTTCGATGGGATTGGCCGCAATTGCAGCTTCGAAAAGTAAAACGTCGGCGGTAAACTTTTTGGCCGCGGTTAAAGTCTGGGGCAAAGTTTCGGCTTGTCCAACTACGCGAACGTCGTCCTCAAGCGCGAAGATTTTGCGCAGTCCGGCGCGAAAGATGGCCTGCGAGTCCGCGACGATTACGCGAATGAATTGCCCGTTGGCCTCAATCGCGAGCGGTTGCTCGGTCTCGATTTTCGCGGTTACCGGAGTGCTTGCCATCATTCTCCTCGCCGTTCGGCACGATCGAAACGATATTCGTCGATGACCACGCCAACGCCGCGTCTGCCACTATCTTCAAAACTGCGCACCACCCGGCCGCGACAATCCAGCCGGACATCGGATTCTGCTCCAACAACATCGGCGGGCAGTGAAATGGTGAAGTCTACCATGGAGCCGATGGGCATTTCGGAATCGACCATCTGAAATAGAACGCCGTTGGCCGAAATATTTTGGGTTTCAGTATGACGCTCACCGGTTGTGGATTTTACAGAAATCGGCAGTTTGATGGGAAAGCGAGTCGCACTTTGTACCTCAGGATAGCGTTTACGACCGGACTTGGGAGCAGCGGTTTCTGTATTCGCTGATTCGGTGGCGCTTGGCGAACTTTCTTTCTTGTCCGGAAAGAGTTCCGGATTCGCCTTCTTTACGAATGGGCCGATGTTGGACATTACGAGCGCAGATTACACCCTGGAACCACCGGTGCAAAGTTACCGAAGTCATGCAACTCTCAGCCGTAAATTCTTGTGGGTCATGGACTTGCGGGTAGTTAACTTTATTGCAAAAGAGCCATGCAAGCGTGCTGCGATGGGCGGCGGCTCTTACCGTTCGAAGGCGAGCAGCGGTCAGGCGAACAAAAATTCTTTGGTGCGCAATTCTCTGATTGTATCCCGCAGCTTGGCCGCCTTCTCGAATTCGAATCGTTTGGCGGCTTCGCGCATATCGCTTTCCAGCTTGCCAATATAAATATCGAGTTCTTCTTGTGATTTAAATTCTGGAATACCTTCGGCCTCGCCGCCGGTGAGGTCGGCGTAATCGGCTTCAATGATGCGGGCGAGCGACATGTCCAGCGGGCGAACGATGGACTCGGGGGTAATTCCGTTGGCTTCGTTGTAGGCTTGCTGGATGGCGCGGCGGCGGTCGGTCTCGCCCATGGCCTTCTTCATGGAGTCAGTCGTGCGGTCGGCGTAGAGAATAGCGCGGCCGTTCAGGTTGCGGGCGCAGCGTCCCATGGTTTGGATAAGCGCGCCTGCCGAACGCAGAAAGCCTTCTTTGTCGGCGTCGAGAATTGCGACCAGGGAAACTTCTGGCAGATCGAGGCCTTCGCGCAGGAGGTTGATGCCGATCAGCACATCGAATTCACCCTTGCGCAGGTCACGCAGGATCTTCACCCGCTCCAGCGTTTCGATTTCGGAGTGCATGTAGCGGCACTTGACGCCGACTTCGCTGTAATATTCGGCGAGATCTTCCGCCATGCGTTTGGTGAGGGTGGTCACGAGCACGCGCTCGCCGCGGGCGGTGCGCTGGCGAATCTCGTGCAGCAGATCATCAATCTGCCCTTTTACCGGACGCACCTCGACCGGAGGATCAACCAGCCCGGTGGGGCGGATAATTTGCTCGACGACGACGCCCGCAGATTTTGTGAGCTCGTAGGGGCCGGGCGTGGCTGAGACATAAATCATCTGCCCCATGCGATGCTCAAACTCGGGAAAAGTAAGGGGACGGTTGTCCAATGCCGAAGGCAGCCGGAAGCCATATTCGACAAGGGTTTCCTTGCGCGAGCGATCTCCGTGATACATGCCGTGCAATTGCGGCACGGTCTGGTGAGATTCGTCGATGAACATCAGATAGTCGCGGGGGAAGTAGTCGAGCAGAGTTGGCGGAGGCTCGCCGGGAAGACGTCCGGTGAAATGGCGCGAGTAGTTTTCGATGCCGTGGCAGTAGCCCATGGATTTGATCATTTCCAGATCGAACATGGTGCGTTGATGAACACGCTGGGCTTCGACCACGTGGCCTTGCTTCTCCAGTTCCGCTTCCCACCAGACCAGTTCTTCGCGGATGGAGTCGACCGCGCGAGTGCGGGTTTCGGGCTTCATCACATAATGCGTTTTCGGATAGATCGGCAGCCGCATGTATTTCTGTTTGACGGTACCGAACAGAGGATCGATCTGCGAAAGCGCCTCGACTTCGTCTCCCCACAATTCGACGCGATACGCCATATCGTCATAGGTGGGGAAAATCTCGATGACGTCGCCACGAACGCGGAATGTGCCGCGGCGGAAATCTCCATCGGTGCGCTCGTAAAGAATTTCGACCAGCTTGCGGGTAATGTCTTCGCGCTTGATCTTCTGTCCCTTTTCGAGGAAAAGCATCATGCCGTAATAAGCTTCCGGCGAGCCTAAACCATAAATGCAGCTTACCGAAGCCACAATCAGGCAATCACGGCGCTCAAAAAGCGAGCGGGTTGCGGAAAGCCGCAGCTTGTCCAATTCATCGTTGATGGTGGCTTCTTTCTCGATGTAAAGATCGGCCGCCGGGACGTAAGCCTCGGGTTGGTAGAAGTCGTAATAAGAGACGAAATATTCGACCGCGTTGTGCGGGAAGAAGTTCTTGAACTCGTGATACAGCTGCGCGGCCAGAGTTTTGTTGTGCGCCATGACGAGCGTGGTGCGGTTCAATTGCTCGATCACTTTGGCGGCGGTGTAGGTCTTGCCGGAGCCGGTGACGCCTAAAAGAACCTGATGCTGTTCGCGATCTAACAGACCTCGGGTTAGAGCCTCAATGGCCGCGGCTTGATCGCCCTTCGGTTTGTAATCGCTGACTAGTTTGAAGTCCATAGGGAAGTTTTTGGCTGCTGGCTTCTGGCTTCTTGCTTCTAGCTTCTGGCTTCTAGCTCTCGGCACTCAGCCGTCTAGCAGGTTCGCACCGCAGGAAGTTATTCCGGCTAGTGGTTATCTCTTGATTATAACTTGATGAGCGGGGCGCTGGGCTCGGCGACGCGTCACAACGGAAACGGCGCGAGGATGAATCCTCGCGCCGCGCTTCAGATTTACATTGAGCTGAAATTTAGGGAAGTTTAAATTTTACGGTGATCTGGGTTTGGATGGCGACCGGCTGATCGCCCAGATAGTACGGTTTGTATTTCCATTGCTTAACCGCATTAATTGCGGCTTGTGACAGAACCGAATCGCCGCTGAGCAATTTCACCGAGGTGATGCTGCCATTTGTGCCAATATTGGCCAGTAGTTCAACCGATCCCTGGATGCGCATTTGCCTGGCCAGCGCGGGGTAGACGGGATCGACGGTCTTGATCAGAAGTCCCTGGGAAACGCCTTGCGACACTTTCAGTTTTTGAGGCGCAGGTTGCGGCGTACTCACCTTAACTGTGCTCATGATTCCAGAGATGGCGGCGTCATTGGTATTCGACGAAGCGTTGAGCGATCCCGCAGGCGGAGGTTGCGCGGAGTCGGTCTGAAACGGGCTGGGCGGGACTGGGCTCGAGGCTTCGTTCTTTACCACCATAGGTGCGGATTTCGCAGGCGCCGGGGGGTGAGGGGCAGTGTTCGATGCGTTTGTCGAACTGGATTTCTTGCTGGGCGATGGACGATCCGCTACCTGACGATCTGCTGAAAAACGATCGGTGGAAGGAGGCTCTGCTTTAGTGGAGAGTGTAATGTCAGGACCCTGTTCAACGGGCTGCGCAGTGGCCGGCTGAGACAATTTTGTTGTGTTGGTACTATCGCGCGCGGAACTCGCAGGCTGTGGGGTTTCATTCGGAACTGGCTGCTGAACCGGCGCCATATGCGCGGTGGAATTCACATTTTGGGCGGCTGGGGCTGGCCGCGATTGCAATTTCGCCCAGCCGATATAGCCGATGGTTGCGGCTGCAATTACAGCGGCGGCTACGATCAGCATGGTCCTGTTAAGGCCGCCGGATGCTTTCTCCGTGGGGTCGGCGCCGAGCGAAGCAAACGCAGGCGCGTCAAACTGGAGGGTCTCGGCTTCTTCTATTTCTTTGTGAGCCTTGGGCGCGATTCTAGCTGGCGCAGCCGCCGCCGCTTGACCAGAAGCCATACTCGTCGGGTGGGACGTGCCGGTTAGAGCGCGCGTCACGACTGGCGGTGCGGCGAAATTATTGTTAAGCGCTGGAGCATCAGTCTCCGACCTGCCGGTGGCTTCGGCGGCGCGGCGGAGAGCGGTAGACATGGGTTCGGCTGCCGGCTTCGCAATCGGTTGCCAGGGATAGTCTCTCGCAGACGTGGGTAGCGGCAACGGAGCTGGCATAGATTCGAGCAAGGCCGCTTCGGCAGGCTCTGGTTCGGGAGTCGGATCTGCTTCGACTTCGAAAATGGATGCGCGCACGGCTGGAATCGGAGATGGAGCAGGTTGTGCCGGTAGAAAGGGCGCGGACGGACCCTTCGCTGCGGATGGCAGCGACGAGGTTGCCGGACTGGCTGGTTTCCCGGCTTCGCTTTTTCGCAGCAGGCCGCGAGCGACGCGCAACGTCCCCTTGGATTGTTCAACATTAATTGGTTTGGTCAGAACTAAGTTGGCACCAATGCGGAAGGCCTTGGCAACTCCGGCCTGGCCCTCGACCACGGCGACCGCGAGCGAAGACTGATTAGATCCCGAATTATGGGCGCTCTTGAAGAGTAGCGCCGCATTCTGTTCGCTGTCACAGTCGACGACAATGGCATCGAAGTGCTCCGCCATCAACTTCTTTACGGCTGCAAAAGGTTCGTTGCAAGGATCGACCCGAAACTCTAAGTCGGTGAGAACTTGCGTGACTATGCGGGCGGTTTTTTCATCTGGGCAGAATAGAAGGGCGTTGTACTTCATAGTCGAATCGTAGGTACTGCTGTTGGCACCATCAAGTTACGGAAGTAATGGGCGGCGATGAAAAAACATATTCCAGGGGCAAAAGCCTGGACAGGGATCGAAAAGCCGTGCCCATCGCTGGGATTCGACGGATCAGAGAGCGGACGAGATGCCTCGCGTGGGGTATTGCAGGCAGCCCAGCAAGACTACGAGGCGAGTCATCTGCTCGTAACTTTCTGCGATGCGAATGGGTGAGATATGAGCGCCCGGCAGAATCATGCCCAGATAAAGCCGGGGAATGGCAAGGGAGGCGTAGAGGCGAAGGCGAATCGCATTGTCCACCAGCTTTTCTGCGGCTTCGGCGGTTGCCGGATCGGGGCTGCGGCGGCCAGCATCGGCCACGCGCAACAAGATCGCCGCATTCTGAGCTGCGCAGGAAACATATTCCACGGCGGCGCGCAGGCGCTGCCGCTGAATCCTGCGAAATCCCGACGGGGAAAGGTTGGCTCGAAGGAACTCCTCTTCGTCGGGATCAACCAGGTTGCGGAAGGCTTCGACATCCACAGCCTGCATGTGCTCGGCGGGATTTTGCAAAACGCTGGCGCTGACGGTGCGGCCCTTGGCTAACCAGAGCAAGCATACTAATGCCAGCAGTGCGATAAGAACGAGAATGATAGTCATAGTCATCTTTGTACAAGTCGCTGCAATTCGTTGTTCCAAACGTCGAGATCATGTGAGGGAGGTGGATTCGAAATATATGACGTGGGCTCCTCTGGACGGAGGAGATAGAACATCCAGATCAGGACACAGAGATGGTAGGTCGCCATGGTGACAAGATTGACTGCACGATTTCCGAAAGCACCAAGACGAAGCCAGACAGATGAGGTAGCCAGTTCTACGCTGGCGAAAATTCCAAAGCCCAAGGCGATGCCGAAGGCGTGGCTGCGCCACGAGAGCGCAAAGAAGCGGGAAAAGGCGAACAAGGAAACCAGCAGGCCACATTGTAATACGCTCACCGCCCGATCCATGGCATAGGTGGCATTGAAAAGAGGATCTGCGCTGGTAGCCGGGGCTGAGATACCCACGACCGTCGCGATCACCAACAGAATTCCGATCGACCCGCAGAACAAGTACCGCCCAGGGCTATCAAGGGTGGGATACCGTTGCAAAAAGTGCTGGTACAGTTCATAGATGACAGCGAAGCGGATGGCTGCACTAAGGCCCAACCCGATGGAATAGGCGTCTTTGTAACCTTGAAAGCGGATCGCTGACTGGGCAATCCCGAATAGCAAACCAAATTGCAGAATCTCAAATAGCGTGTATAGGAGAAACATCGGGAAGTGTCGATAGGACCCGCGGCGCACCATGCCAAAGACAATGACCCCGAGCAGAAGGTGGGGAGCCACCCACAGGTAGTACGACACTGCGGAGTAAACACTCATGAGCTACCGCGCAAAATATACACGTTTTGGCGGTAGCTCACAACAAAAGCTTTAGAGTGTTCTGATTCCGGTATTTAACGAACCATGCGTAATCCGGGAGGTACGTTTGGGTTGCCATCGGGAGGCAATGGCGATGGATAGGTAATGGGGGGTACATTCGGGTTGCCGTCTGGGGTGTCGGCGGTAGCGGCGAATAAATTCGCCGGCAGGCAAGTCGTTAAAACCAGAACTGCAAGAGGGAGCAATCTTTGACTTGATTTCACGGGTTAAATTCCTTTCCAGTGTGGGATTACCCCGTGATAATGTATTCGCGAGAGCAATTTTGAACAGGTTACTGAAGTAATTTCCCCGTTCCAAAAACGTAACATGAGCCTTTATTCCGCACTGGAAGATCTGCACGAAACCACGCTAAGAGCCTTTGCCGGCTGCCTGAACAAGCTGGAATATCTTGCGGGATTGCGCAAGGACGGGGGCTACGAGCATTGGGGCTTGTCTCGGGTTTATGGCGATTTGGCTGCCAGGAAAGCACTGGCGCGGGCACACCGGTCCTTGCTGTCCAAGGTTCTGGCTATGCCGATCCGGAAGCTGGCGGAAGACGCGAGACAATCCAGTAAAGTCGCGGGCATTCCGGCGGATGCTTATGTGGAGCGGCTGGCGAGCGCGAGCCCGGATCTATTACCGCAAGGGCCAGGGGCCGGATCCGCCCGCCACCTTAGTTCAGTGCTTCACGCGCTTTCGAGTTTGTTGAAGAATCCAGCAGGGGACGCCAATCTCCCAAGCGGATCGCGACCCCGACGACCTGGCCAATGATCTCCGCCTCTTGAGGGTATCGCAAGGCGCGGGCTGCAACCGGCGAGAGTGGATGCGGCTGCAGAATAATTTCTTCGCGGGTCATGGTACACCAGCAACAGGTGTGGCCGTTGCGGGTCTCCACGAAATAAATCGGGCGCTCGTATTCCGATCTCCACCCCCCTTCGACCGCTTTGTTCTTGGACTCATCCACTTGCACAAAGCTGCCCGGCGGCAGGATTGGATACATGGTCAGATCCTCGCTGCCGATATATCCATAGGTGTACTGGCAAGTGGCAAATTGGGCGAGGTAGGCGAGCGGCACCTGTCCCCACTGTTCCACCATGCGTCCGAAATTGACGGTGCGTCGGGCATCGAAGCTGGGATCAAGCCGGATAGGCATCTGGATGCTGGAAAGGTTGGCGAGAGCGTTAGAAACGTGCGACTTTGGAGGGAAGACGAAATCCAGATCGGTCGCCATGCCGTTCAAGTCGACTCCGTACCAAGAAAGAAGTTCGCGTATGTCGCGGCGATAGATCACCGCCAGCGAATACAAGCGGTAGATGCTGGGCACCACTCCTTTTGTCTCGACATCGGAAAGCCGGCTCGGAGCAATGGCAAATTCATCGTTGGCACGCTTTTGCGCAATTTGTGCACTGGCGTTCTCCACATCGCGCATGGTCAATCCCAACTGCTCGCGTAAGACGCGCAGGTTCTGTCCACCTGGAAACATTCGCCCCCCTCTGACACCACCACAAGTAAGGCAATAATAGCAACTTGGAGCGGTCCATGGGCGAAGATTTTATTTTATTATTGCAATCAAGCAGGATAGCCCCGCCAAGGGGAGAGTGGCTTTCGATCGCCGGTTTGTTCTGAATTCGTAACAAAACGACTTTCACACCGGATAATCGAGTTGGGCCTTTTCGAAGTTGGGTCGGCCTAGCGCATGATGATCGGGAGGTTACGGAACGATCCAGCGCTAGAGGAGGCGCAAAATAAGGGCCGGCACCAGGCCGGCCTTATCGACAACAGGTTCGTGAAAGACATTAATCGGCCGCGGCGGAGCTGTCGTCGACGGCTTCCACCAGGGGCATATTCACCAGATGCTCGCTGAGGAACCATACCTGCAGTTCGTTGGTGCGCAATACGTCGCTGACCACGACGTCGTTGGTTCCCTGATCTCCCAGCTTATCGGCCCGTTCCGCCAGATCACGGCAGTCGCGGATGATTATCTGGTGCGCGTCCACCAAGCGCGAGATTTGCACCGGAACCTCTTCTCTGCCCCGGGGCGGCCGCTCGATTCGAGTGGTCTCGGCCACATCGGGCGCCATGGCGATGCTGAGGCCGCCCAGCAACTGAATGCGCTCGGCTAGGGTGTCGACCAATTCAGATTGCTCACCGAAATGTTTGTCGTAAAGGAGATGGAGTTGGTAGAAGGTGGGTCCGGCAACCTGCCAATGGGATTTCTTATACAGGTCGCGGAGGGTCATGGTGTCGGCTAGCAACTGGTTGAGGCGTTCCGTCATCTCCAGCCGCACTGGCTCTTCTAACTCCAGAGGAAGAGCATGAGTTACGGTGCCATACTGCTGAATTTCACGCGCTCGTTGATGGATATGCGGTTGGGCGGTAATCTTGGAAGCAGGTTTTTTCGCCATGCGGAGTCTCCTGTTCTGATCTCAAGTTTTTGTTTATCTTTGAAATTTGAAATTCTGTTTGACCTGGATGCTGTGATGCGTGCCGCTTGCGATTGGTGAGGTCCGGCAGCGGCATTATCACATGGATGACTTCGAGCAAGCGAAGGATTCCCATTGGGGCACAGAATCTAGCCCTGCCAGCGTATTCCCCGACAAAGCTTCAGCAAAATTCCGCGCGATTGTCTATCATGGAATATTCCTGCTCAAAAAATGGAGAGACCAGACGTGGCTGAGACCAAGACGAACGGGTTGGAAATGCTGGAGACGCGGGAATGGCTTGATTCCCTGGACTATGTGCTGGCGGAAGGCGGTCCGGAACGGGCTGGACGTCTGTTGCAGCAGTTGTCACTGCACGCTAAGCGCGCTGCTGGGGTGAACCTGCCGTTCACGGCGACTACGCCATATCAGAATACTATTCCAGCGGTTCAACAGCCGCCCTTTCCCGGTAGTCAGGAGATGGAGCGCCGCATCAAGAGCCTGGTGCGATGGAATGCTCTTGCCATGGTGGTGCGCGCCAACAAGCTTCAGGAAGGCATTGGCGGGCATATTTCGACCTTTGCCTCGGCTGCCACTCTATACGAAGTAGCGTTTAACCACTTTCTCCGCGCCCAGACTGAAACTGGCGATCGCGATCTGGTCTATTTTCAAGGCCACGC
>Ga0207066_1089_pt1 | contig 23664 bp, 16 predicted proteins | sample Alteio_BWMinCont_24_FD_153490 | JGI IMG/M metagenome (GOLD analysis project Ga0207066, IMG submission 153490) | Enriched cells from forest soil in Barre Woods Harvard Forest LTER site, Petersham, Massachusetts, United States -... | ecosystem: Environmental > Terrestrial > Soil > Temperate forest >...
AACAGGTAAAGCACGTCAAAGCATTCTTTATAGCGCAGATAATATTTTTGTAATACGTCTTTCTGTAGCCCAAGTTCAATTGCAAGAAGTTCAAATATCTTGTCAATAGGCATAATACCGCGGTTTTCATCGACATTTTTATTATTTAAGGCGTATTCTAATGCACTGCTGCCGCCCATTGAGCCAAAAAGATCACTGGCAAATTGCATGTGATCGCGTTCTTTTGTGTAATTATTGAATGTTGAATTGCCCGTTTTTTTAATTTTAAGCGCCTGATCATATGATGAATATTGGTAAGGAAACTTATGATGCATGGTGTACCAGCTTTTTTTAATCGGTTGGCCATAATAAATTTCTAATATTTTCTTGAAAACATTATTACTTACAAAAGCTTGTGAATTTCGGCCATGACAGATGTAATAGCGGCCTTTTTCAAGTTCTATTTTTTCTTGCTTGTTAATATCGGCAAGTGTGTAACGAATTGTGATTGGTTCTATTTGGCTGTTAAAAAATTTGAGAATCGTTTCAAATGTTGTTGCAAAGTGATTGTTATTGAATGTTTTTTCTGAAGATTCTAATTTTGTTACAACGTTTGATATTTTGTTGAGATAGATGGCCGTATTATATTTATTTCCGGCAAAGAGATATGAATTAAGAGGATCATTTTTGATTTCTTTCGGAGAGTATCTACATTCTTTTAATTTTTCTTTTATATCAAGACCATGTTGAATCAGTAGTTCATATATTTCTTGAGAAATAGAAGTGTAGTTATCTTTGGTGATATAAGAATCAAATGTTTTAGCATAATTTTTGTCGGATTCAAGGAAAATGTTGATCAGCAAAGATGGCATGTCTTTGATATTATTTTTATCGATATAGGAGGCAAACGTTGGTGCATACAATTTGTCTGCATTAAGGATATTACCAACTGTATTTTGATTATCTTTGATATTGTCCTTATCGATATAAGAGGCAAATCTTTTTACGTATGATTTGTCTGCATTAAGAATACGATCGGCTGTCCATTGATTGTCTTTGATATTGTTTTTAGTGATACAAGAGGCAAGTGCGTTTGCAGTAGATTTGTCTGTTTGAAGAATGAGTTTTACTGTAGAGTAATTGTCTTTGATGTTATCTTCAGTGATGCAAGAGGCAAATATTGTTGCATAAGATTTGCTTACATCAAGGATATTGCCGACTGACCATTGATTGTCTTTGATGTTATTTTTATCGATATAAGAGGCAAATATTTTTGCGGTGGATTTGTCTGTATCAAGGATGTGTTTGACTGTATAGTAATTTTTTTTAATGTTATCTTTAGTTATAGCATTTTTTGCTATAATTTGAGCGCATGCTTTATCTCCATTGATATCATGCATAAGAATATAAGTAATACTCTCATAACTACATTGTTTAATATTCTTTGGGTTAATGTACCCGGCTAATTTTTGAGCCAGATTATAAGAGTTCTTATTTTTTTTGAAATTAATACTTTGGTTTTCTCCATCTTGTATGATGTTATAATTGATTCTATTTTCACGCAAAAGCGTCACAATGCTTTGGGCAGGTATTATGTGAATATTATTTTCATTAATGCTGTTTATATCTAAATTCATCGGCGCAACAGTTGCATACGCAAATAGGCCCGTAAGGGCCACAAAAAGCAGCGATTTTCTGAGTACATTCTTTGTTTTTATAGTTTTCATAATAACCTCCATTTATTTCGAAAGTCCGGCGTAGCCAAAAGGGCGAAGACGGATTATAGTTTTGATTGTATCGTTATCTCTTTTTCAAAATTTATCTTTTCTTTTTTAAATGCACCCGTGTCTTTAATCACGCCATCTTTGATCATGTCAGGAATAATCTGATTATAAAATAACAGATCAATACCGCGTTGAATTGCGTGAGCAATCTTTTTATCGGCACCGAAATTGAATTGATAGATATCAATTTTTGAATTAAATGGATTTGTGGTGCCCAGCTTGTTTTTATCGTTTTCATGATCTTGACCCATCACAAAAACATATTCATATTTTTTATCTTTTCTATTGAATTTTTCTGGGTTATTAAGCAAAGTATCTAAAACATCTTTTGATTCAAGGGTATCGCCTATGCCATCGATAGAAATAGGTATGTCTTTTTTACCGCTGCCATTATGAGTGACAAAAGTAAAGTTTGATAGAATTTCTTTATCTAACGAGTACATTAAAAGGGTGCCATATTTAAACTGTTTTTCAAGCAGATATAACATATCAAAACAGTCTTTATAACGCAGGTAATATTTTTGTAAGGCGTTTTTTTGTAATCTAAGTTCAACTGCAAGAAGTTCAAACATTTGATCAATTGGTATTATGCCGCGATAGATGTCGACATTTCTATTGTCTAGGACATAATCAAGCGCACTGCTACCGGCTTTGCAGCCAAAAAGATCGCTGGCAAATTGCATATGATCTCTTTCTTTTGTATAATTACTCATACATGAATTACCCGTTTTTTTAATTTCAATTGCTGAGTCGTATTCCGTGTACTGGTGAGGAAATTTATGATGCATGGTGTACCAGCTTTTTTTAATAGGGTTACTATAATAAATCTCTAAAATTTTCTTAAAAACATTATTGCATACAAAAGCCTTTGAACTTCGGCCATGATATATTTGATAGCGGCCTTTTTCCAGTTCTATTTTTTCTTGCTTTTTAATGTCAGCGAGTGAGTAACGAATTTCAACTGGTTTTATGTGATGATCAAAACAACTGAGAATTATTTCAAAAGTTGTTGCAAAATGATTATTGTTGAATGTTTTTTCTGAAGATTCTATTTTCGTTACAACGTTTGATATTTTGTTGAGATAGATGGTCGTATTATATTTATTTCCTGCAAAGATATATGAATCAAGCGGGTTAGTTTTGATCTCTTTTGGAGAATACCCGTATTCTTTTAATTTTGCTTTTATATCAAGTCCGCATTCTATAAGGAATTCATATATTCTTTGAGGAATTGAAGTATAGTTGTCTTTAGTAATATAAGAAGCAAATATTGTTGCATAAGATTTATCTGTGTCAAGGATTGGCCCCACTGCATATTGAGTGTCTTTTATGTTGTCTTTAGTGATATACGAGGCAAATGTTGTTACGTAAGAATTGTCTGTGTCAAGGATTGGCCCTACTGCATATTGAGTGTCTCTTATGTTATCTTTAGTGATATAAGATGCAAATATTTTTGCGCAATCTTTGTCTGTATCAATGATTCTTCTGATTAACTCTAGATTGTTTTTGATGGTATCTTTAGTGATATAAGATGTAAATATTTTTGCACAATCTTTGTTGCTGCCAAGGATTTTCATGATGAAGATTTTATCGTTTGCAATGTTATCTTTATCAATAGCCTTTTTTACTATAATTTCAGCACAATCTTGGTCTGCGTCAATGATGTGCAGGGTTGCGAGCTGGTTGTCTTTTATATTGTCTTTGGTGATATAGGAAGCAAATGTTTTAGCACAAGATCTGTCTGCGCGAAGAATGTATAAGATTTGATATTGACAGTCTTTTATGTTGTCTTTGGTGATGCAAGAGGCACATGTTGTTGCGGTAGATTTATCTGTATTAACGATAAGAAAGACTGGAGCGTCCATGATGTTTTTTTTAGTGATGCATTTTGCTAACTTTTGTGCCGCAGTTGCATCATTTTTTAAAATTATTTCAATAGTTTCGTTTGGTATCGTGTGAATATTTGTTTCATTAATGCTGTTTATGTCCAAGTTCATTGGCGCAACAGTTGCACACGCGAACAGGCCCGAAAGGGCCACAAAAAGCAGTGATTTTCTGAGTAAATTCTTTGTTTTTATAGTTTTCATGAGACCTCCATTTATTTCGAAAGTCCGGCGTAGCCAAAAGGGCGAAGACGGATTATAGTTTTGATTGTATCGTTATCTCTTTTTCAAAATTTATTTTTTCTTTTTTAAATGCACACGTGTCTTTAATCACGCCATCTTTGATCATGTCGGGAATAATCTGATTATAAAATAACAGATCAATACCGCGTTGAATTGCGTGAGCAATCTTTTTATCGGCACCGAAATTGAATTGGTAGATATCGATTTTTGAATTAAATGGATTTGTGGTGCCAAGTTTGTTTTTATCGTCTTTATGGTCTTGCCCCATCACAAAAATATATTCGTATCTTTTATCTTTATCGACGAATTTTTCTGGGTTGTTAAGCAATGTATCTAAAACATCCTTTGATTCAAAAGTAGGTTTAATGCCATCAATAGAAATAGGTCTATCCTTATCGCCGCTGCTACTATGGGTTACATAGGTAAAGTTAGATAAAATGTCTTCGCTTAATGAATACATTAAAAGCGTGCCATGTTTGAATTTTTTCTCAAGAAGGTGCAACAAGTCAAAGCACTCTTTATAGCGCAGGTAATATTTTTGTAAAGCATCTTTATGTAATCCAAGTTCAATGGCAAGTAACTCAAACATGTGGTCAATTGGTGCTATGCCCCGACTTTCTCCTGCATTATAATTTCCTAGACTGTATTCTAATGCGCTGCTGCCACCTTTTGAGCCAAAAAGATCACTGGCAAATTGCATATGATCGCGCTCTTGTTTATAGTCATTGCTGATATTTCCTGTTTGTTTGATTTTCAGCGCACGATTGTACAATGGGTAGTTCTGTGGAAATTTATGATGCATGGTGTACCAACTTTTTTTAATAGGTTGACCATAATATATTTCTAATATTTTCTTGAAAATATTATTGCCTACAAAAGCCTCTGAATTTCGGCCATGATAAATAAGATAGCGGCCTTTTTCAAGCTCATTCTTTGCTTGTTTTTTAATATCGGCAAGTGTGTAACGAATTTCAATTGGTTCCAATTGATTACGAAAAAAATTGAGAATTGTTTCAAAAGTGCTTGCAAAATATTGGTTTTCCAGAGTTTTTTCTGAAAATTCTACTTTTGTTACAATGTTTGATATTTTGTTGAGATAAAGAATATTTTTATATTTTTCCCCGGCAAAGAGATATAAATTCAGAGGGTCAATCTTGATTCCTTTAAATCCACATTCTTTTAGTTTTGCTTTTAAGTCAAGTCCATATTTAATTAGTAATTCATATCTATATTGAGGGATTGAAAGGTAGTTGTCTTTATCGATATAAGAAGTAAACGTCTTTATATAAGTTTTGTCGGCTTCAAGGATAGAATCGATTAACCATATGTCTTTGATAGTATCTTTAGTGATATAAGCGGCAAATATCTTTATATAAGATTTGTCTACCCAAATGATAGAACCGGCTGCATGTTGATTGTCTTTGATGTTGTCTTTAGTGATATACGAAGCAAATATTGTTGCATAAGATTTGTCTGAACCAAGGATATAACTGACTGCGCTCTGATTGTCTTTGATATTATTTTTATCGATATAAGAGGCAAATATTTCTGCATAAGATTTGTCTGCTTTAAGGATATAACTGACTGCGTGCTGATTGTCTTTGATATTATTTTTATCGATATAAGAGGCAAATGTTTTTGCATAATATTTTTCTATATCAAGGATATGACCGACTAATGCGTGATTATCCTTGATATTATTTTTATTGATACAAGAGGCAAGGGCCTTTGCAGTAGATTTATCTTTGCTAAGCATTAGTTTTACTAATTCGTAATTGTCCTTGATGTTATCTTCAGTGATGCAAGAGGTAAATGTTTTTGCAGATACGTGTTTATAGGTGATGAAATATTCAACTAATTTTTCATTGTCTTTGATATTATCTTTGGTGATAGCATTTTTTGCTATAATTTGGGGACATCTTTTATCTCCATTGATATCATGCATAAGGATATAAATAATACGCTTATCATCACATTGTTTAATATTTTTCGGGGTAATGTACCCCGCCAATTTTTGTGCCAGATTATAAGGGCTCTTATTTTTTTTGAAATCAATAGTTTGATTTTCCCCATCCAATAAAACTTTATAGTTAGTTTTATCAACCCGCAAAAGAGTTTTAATGTCTCTGGCGGATATCAGATGAATATTTGTTTCGTTAATGCTGTCTATGTCTCTATTCGGCATAAGTTGTGCGCACGCAAATAGGCCCGAAAGGGCCACAAAAAGCAGCGGTTTTCTGAGTACATTCTTTGTTTTTATAGTTTTCATCGTTTTCCCTTATTTATAGGCTATTAGCCCCACATTATTTCAGTTATATTTATTATTTTACACTATTTTATATATTTGTCAATAAATATGCTAATTTTTCGGATAATAGCTATTTGAGGGAATTAAGATAGAGTCTTTGGGGAAAAGATGGGTATGGCAGGATTTATTGGGTTAGGCCCCATGTGGATACCTTAATTAATCGAGATAATGCTGTTTCTGCTAATTGATCTCATGTATATCTACCCACCGCTCATCTTCCTCCTTCGCCAAGGCTACGGCGGACAGGCCGAGTAAGGATGACCCGCTCATCTCGAGTGCCCTTCGAAGCTTTAGCGTAGTAGGGTGTATCGAGAGACGAAGCGGTGCAAGCTAAAAATGCGTATAAAACATATAGGTCATAGTTATTCTTTATTTGCCGACCGTGTCCGTCGTAGCCTTGGCGAAGTCGGATTCGTCTCTCGATACGATCCTCGCTTTGCTCGAATCACTCGAGATGATCGGGGTCTTTATATTAAATTATTTTGTTGAAATGTATAAGCAGTTTTTGGGGCCTTGTTTTATTAGATGTTTTACTAAGATTAAAGCTTTGATTGTATGCAAACTTCAGGTTTTTTGACCTTAAAATCAGTAATCACCGGTAAATGGTCGCTGATGCCTGAATAATACACCTGTGAATCTTTGAGAATCAGATCCCCGCCAGGTTTTATAAATACAAAATCAACGATTTTTCCTGACCAGACTGTAAAAATTGGTTTTTTATTGATGAGGGTATAGGTGTCTTTATAGCCTAATTTTTTTACACAATCTAACGCTTTTGTCGAAGTTGTAATCTTACGTTTTTTATCATCTGCTACTAAAATTTCCCACACCTTTTTACCATTCACTGAATAATTATAATCTTCTTTGCGCAAGGCATTAAAGTCGCCCATAAAGATAACATTTTTTATGTTGGCATCATTATTTTTAATATGATCCGTTAATTCAGTAATTTCTTCAAGGCGGGCGTTTTCTGTTTCATCCCACACATCAAGATGAGTGCAGTAAAAGCGAATAGGCTTATCATTAAACGTAACGGTTGCACCGGTGAATGCGCGATATTCTTTTCGTACAGGATTTTTGTATTTTTTACTATAAAGATTTGAAAGAGGATATTTTGAAAAAACGATATTTCCTAAAGCCCCTTTTCCTGCAACAAAGGTTTTGTCCCCGCCATACTTGTAGCCGAGTTCTTCAAATTTTTGAGTCAGTTCTTTTTTGTTGTTTTCATCCCAGATAACCTCTTGTAAACACAGAATATCGGGATTAATTTTTTTGATCAGTCCAAGCACTGGTTCGACGATATTTTCTTTGTTTTTGCCTTTCCAAAAATGCACATTATAGGTCATAAAGCGTACGGTTGCATCAGAATTATGCTTTTTTATCTGTTTATTGAATTGTTTACCAAATATTTTGCAGTCGTTGGTATAGGCATCACGTTTTTCCAGCATCGACAGAGTGGTTCCTTCAGAAAGGGTTTTCCAGATTGACGCGATAGGGGCGGCTTGTTCTTTTTCAGAGGTTTTTTTGTGGGTTATTTGTTTATGGACCGCTAGCAGTGGGCTGCACAGGCAGATGAGAAGCGTGACAATGGTGAATATGCTTGATTTTTTGCAGACCATTTGCGTACTATTTTTCATAATGAGTTTCTCCATAAATTGGGGTAAAATTGATAATAAGAAGTGTAACATAGTAACTTTAAAGAAAGAAAGGTTTTTGGTATATGAAAAATTTTAATAAAAAATGTTTAGCTTGTGGGCTTTTATTCACTGTTTTTCAGGCAGAATTGTACGCTGATGCGCTTTCAGGCTTTGCGCAAGGGCTCCAGCAGGTTGTTAAGCAGGGAAAAAAAGATCTGAAAGGGGAATTTTATAACAAGCTGTTGGAGGAAATTCGCAAATTGCCTCAGGCGCCATCTGATTTTCCTAAAGCTAAAAGTTTTACCGCAGATATCTTGTTGGATGCGGCGCAAGATTTTGTTGAAGTCATGAAAAAATGTTTAGATAAAGCGCAATGGATAGAGAATGGCGGTACAAAGGATTATTTATTTGTGCGCAAAGTAATTTTGCCCGCAGATTCGGTTATCGAATTTCGGGGCGATTTGCATGGCGACGTGCATTCATTGATTCGTTGGCTGGATAGTTTGAGGGATAAAGGTTGGTTTGATAAAAATAATCCCTTTAAATTGATAAAAAAGGACCGATATTTAGCATTTTTGGGAGATTATACTGATCGCGGCCATTATGGCGCTGAAATCATGTATATTATTATGCAGTTGTTTTTGCATAACCCTGATAATGTGCTTATCGTACGCGGCAATCATGAGGATTATGAGATTATTAGTCAATATGGATTTGTAAGCGAATTAAAAAAGAAGTTGTCTTTTGATACTAATAAAGTTTTTAAGCTTGTTGACGTCTACGAATATATGCCCGTGGCGATGTTTTTAGGTTGTAAAAATAATAATGGTGGTGCTGATTTTATTCAATGTTGTCATGGTGGCATGGAATTTGGTTATAATTCGCATCTTTTATTAAGCGATAAAGCCAATAATCAGCTCGATGTTTATGAATGGATTGATAAAAAAATAGATGAAAAAAGGGAAAAAGTTGCGTGTAAACGACACCCTGATCTGAAAAAATTGTTGGCAGAGGTTGTTTGTGATGCTCAGGTGAGTGGTTTTCAATGGAATGACTTTGATTTTATGAATAAAACACCATTATCTTTACCGGATTATATTGATGGACGTGGTTATGAATTACATCAAAAATATACAACGCGTTTATTGGAAGATGCAACGTCAAAAAATTCAAAAAATAAAGTTTTGGCGGTTTTTCGTGCACATCAGCATAATAGTGAAACGGTACAACATATTTTAGATTATGGTAATGGGGTGTATAAACTTTGGAATAATGGTGGCAGTGAAGGTGAAATAAAAAAAGGTTTTGATTGGATTAAGCAATGGTCGGGCAAAGAAAATGAGACCGTGCCCTTTGAAAAATATTCAGTATGGACGTTTAATGTTGCGCCACGCACCGGTGCTTATGAAACAAGAATTGCACGACCCGATTCATTCAGTTATGACACGGTTGCGCGGCTTTCGCTTAAACCAGGATTTGAGAATTGGACGTTGTACCCGCGAAAAATTCCGGTAAAATAAAACGGGTATAAAATTTTAGGTTTTTAGAGGGGCTGTCTATGCAAACTATAATTGCACAGGCAGCTTCTATTATTTTTTGTTAGTTTTTTTAATGTAATAACTTTGATGCATAGGTAATTTCGAAGTTATGTGGTTCTCGCTTAAATGCTAGCCCGACTAACTCAATTGATTTACCAGAGCCAATAAACGATTCTTGATATCGTCTTTTTTCGATTTGTTCAAGTGCTGATTCTGCAGTTTGGTTTAATTTAACTTCAATGATATAAAATTTATTTGGAAATTCTAAAACTAAATCAATTCGCCCATGGCTCGTTGCATATTCGGATTGCGTTTTAATGCCCGCAAGATCAAAAATAGTCTGTAAAATTGCATGATAGAATGATTCTTGCGTGCCCGTCGAAGCCTTGGCGAAGTCGGGCGATTCGTGCTGATAATACGTGACATGAGCAAATAATATTTTTAATACGGTAATGGCTGCAGGTAGATCATTTTCAATGAGCCCCTGCTTTAGTTTTTGTAATAGTTCAAAAGCTTTTGCCGAATCTATGTGTGCAACAATGGTTAATAACATCTTTTGGTAGGCTGTTTTTACCTCTAAATTGGGTAGCTTCAACGTATATACTTCATTGTCTCGATCATATCTATCAATGGTGAGATAACCTGTTTGAAACAATAATGTTGGTAATGGTAATGCACCAATATCGATGACTCCCAAATCTTCTTTTTTAAGAGATATATTTTCTGGGTTGAACACGCGAAGTTCTTTATTTCGATATTCTTTGGTTATTTCTTTTATTAAAAATGTTGGCGTTCCCGATTGTATCCAAAAATTATCGATGTGTAATTCATACAAAGCATTTAAGAGTGAAAATGGGTTATAAACCGATGAAACAGCGTCACCAAAACGATAGCCATTGTACCAAGTTTTAATTTCTTGGCGTAATTTTTGGTATGAACAGTTTTCTTTATTGGCCCATGTTTGAATATACTCTTTAAAATACGTATCAACTTCTTCGTCGGTGCAGCCACAAAGAGCGCCAAAGTTGTCATTAAGAGTTATGGTGCTTAAATTATTAAGGCCAGAAAAAACTCCGGCTTTAGAGAAGGTACTTACACCCGTGAGAAAAACAAAATTGATGTCAGAATCTAAACTTTTAATAGTTTTAAAAAAGAGACTCATGGCGTCTCTTATAGGCAAAGCTTTTTCAGAATCATTTAAAACGTGTAAAATTGGACTGTCATATTCATCAATAAGTACTGCAACTCTGCCAAATTTTTTACGGAGTGCTTTTACTAAAGTACGCAAAGCCATTTCTGGGCTTATAGGGTCAATTTTGATAGTAAGTTCATAATCTTCTGCTTGTTCTTTTAAAACAGTGCAGACATTTTTTTTGAAAGCATCAACGCTGTCAATACCGAGAGCAGAAAAATCTAACATAACAATGCCGTGCGGTTGCCATTGATAATCGCTTGACCCGATCCAAAGGTCATCAAATAACTCTTTATTGCCTGATAAAATTTCTTGAAGTGTTGAAACAAAAAGTGATTTGCCAAATCGGCGTGGACGGGCTAAGAAATATCGCCACCCATTTTGAATAAGATTATAAGCGTATTCTGTTTTATCTATGTATAAACAATCTATTTCTCGTATGGTACGAAATGTGCTGAGACCGATTGGTAATCTTTTCATGTTCTTTTTGTTCCCATAAATGAAATTTTGTATCCTCTCGACATTACCTCTACGATAAGCATATCGTAAACTTTTGGCAAACTATAATCGCACAAGCAGCCTCTATTATTTTTTGTTATTTTTTAAAGCATATTCATTTTTTATGATGTTTTCTAAAGTTGTTTTGATATGTTCTAAAAACTTTACATCCTGATAAAGTTTTTTTATGTAATCAGATGTATCATCTGTTTTTTTCATGCTGTTGATTAACTTAAAAAGCGACATTAATTGATAAAAAGGCGAGAATACGCAAAAACTAGGGAATGGGGCATGAATTTTTATTGATCGTAACATTGCTCCTGCTGATAGAAAGTATTTTTGTAGTAAATAGGGTATAAAATATATCTTATTTTTTATGGGGATTCGAGAAGTAAAATATTTTTTCATCAAGAGGGTTAATGCTAATTCTATAAACGGTATGTGAATTGTTGTTAAAAAATCTTTTAGACATTCATGCATGTATTCGGTTCTGTTTTTATAGTAAGTCGTTATCTTTTTTTCTTGTTCTATAATACTATTGTGTATCCAGTTCAGGAGCATAATTTTGATTGGCAGCCGCATGTTTAAAAAATCAAACAGCGTGAACTTTGAATCAGTATGTGGAGGACAATCATCTTTTTCGTAAGTTTGCTTTATTTTCCAATCTAGCTTGTCTGTTTGTGTCATTAACCATTCACTTTCTTCGCTTTTTTTTGTTTTATAATAAACAGTTTTTATCACATCAATAATAATATTTTCTTCAGAGCCCATTCTTTGTTCAATAAGAGTATCAATTGTATTGAGCGGTAAGATGACATCTAAAATTTCAGAGTTTTTAATAGTTTCTAATGATTTAGGTGTATAATCGGTAGATTCGAGAATTCTTTTATCGATAAGATCATTTTTTAATGCAAATTCTATGAGATCATTACGTACAGGGCTATCGATATATTGAGCGCAGCGAATCATGTCCATAATTTTGTCTTCTTGATAATCTTTGTAGCAATATTTTTTGATTATTTTTGAAATTTCATTATTTACAGATTCTTTGGTTTCTGTTTCGATTTTTTCAAGTAAATCAACTTTCTTTTCAAGATTTTTATTGATTAGTATTAAATCATCTGTTCCCCCTTTAAGGTCGGGGAGCACTAATAGGTTTTTATGTTCTTTTCGTAAGCTCTCTGCATATAAATATGATGAGGGAACGATCTCAATAATATCAAGAATATTGTTTTTGAAGTATATGTTTTCAGTATGCACAGTATTGTGAATAATCTCATCGATAGCAATTTCTTCGCCATTATATTCACTTTCTTGATCAAGAATCATATCTTTTAGCATTTTTGCTTCTAAAAACGCCGTGGTTTGGCGCCATGAAAGGGGCTTGTTGTTGTATGATAATTTGATTTTATGCTTGCGTTCTTGGATTTTCTTTTCTTCCATTGCTTTGATCGGCGCGAAAGCGCAGGTGAGTAAGCTTAAAGTAAAGATTGTATTTTTTATGTTCATGAGAACCTCCATTTTATTTTTTGCTAGTTTTTAAAGCATATTCATTTTTTATGATCTTTTCCAAAGTTGTTTTGATATGTTTTAAAATATTTTTTTTATCAGTAAGTTTTTCTATATGAGAACGAGCTCCTAATGCAAAATCAGCTTTATAGTATTCTTTATTAATAAAATAATTGTTGTCATAATTATTAATATTTGCTCGGTATGATTTGATTAAGTCAAAAAGTGCTAATAATTGATATATAGGTGAAAATACACAAGTTTTTATTAAGAATGCAGTTGTGCCTTCTGATAAATAAAGTATCGGTAATGTGAAGAGTGAGCCACCCATTAACCCCACTGTGTGTACAGTATAGCTGGTTGCATAAGATTCTTTGGTATAGTAATATTTTTTCAGTAGTTCGGCAGTCACTAAATTCAATAAAAGGCCAGGTGTCGTTTTAAGAAAGGTTTTTAAGCATTCAGATTTTTTTTCTTTGACATTCTTTTCAATGTTATTAGTTTCAGTATCAATATCATTGGTTATCTCAGTGATTTTGTTATTTACCTTTTTTATGAATTTAATTTTATAGGGTAAGCTCATGTTTGAAAAATTAAATAATGTATAACGTGGGTCCGTATTTAAGCGATCATTTCTTTTCAGAGCATCTTTAGTAGTCTGGTCTAACTCATCTATTTGTGTTTTGTACCATTTACTTTCTTCACTTTCTTTTGTTTTGTAATAAGCAGTTTTTATCGCATCAATAATAATGTTTTCTTCAGAGCCCATTCTTTGTTCAATAAGAGTATTAACTGTATTGAGAGGTAAGATCTCTAAAATTTCAGCGTTATCGTTATAGGTATCTTTGATAGATCTAAGTGATTCAGGTGTGCGATCAACAGACTCAAGAATTTTTTTATCGATTAGATTATTACTTACTGCAAACTCAATGAGGTCATTTCGTACGGGGCTATCGATATATTGAGCACAGCGAATCATGTCCATAATTTTGTTTTCTTGATAATCTTTATAGCAATATTTTTTTATTATTTTGGAAATTTCATTATTTACAGATTCTTTGGTTTCTGTATTGATTTTTTGTAACAAATCAAGATTTTTCTTGATAATTGTATTCATCGCTGAATCTATTCTTTTTGTAGGGTCGTACGTTAAATCGGAGGGCATCTCTGGTAGATTGTTAAGATTTTTTTGTAAGTTTTCTTCGTGTAACGCTTTGGATGGGATTATATTAATGATATCGAGAATGTTATTTTTGAAGTATATGTTTTCAGTATGCACAGTATTGTGAATAATCTCATCGATAGCGATTTCTTCGCCATCAGAATCAATCATATCTTTGAGCATTTTTGCTTCTAAAAAAGCGGTAGTTTGACGCCATGAAAGGGGCTTGTTGTTATACGATAATTTGATTTTGTGCTTGCGTTTTTCGATTTTCTTTTCTTCCATTGCTTTCATCGACGCGAAAGCGCAGGTGAGTAAGCCTAAAGCAAAGATTAGTTTTTTTATGGTCATGACAATTTCCTTATAATTTAATTATAGTAACTATTGATTATAACTATTATTATACGCCAAATTATGTATTTGTCAAATTTTTCAGAAAATTTCTTCTTCAAGGGCTAATGTTTTTTTGATAAGTTGTTCAATGCGCTCTTTTGGCAGCTGCTTGCTTTCAAAATACATCTGTAATACGGTTTCGAGCGACATATTTTCGTGAATCGCCATTCGTTGCTCACGAACCTCATGTTCACGAACCGGAAAGATACCGATTAAATGCAGCGCGCTTTCGCAAACATTATAAATAGCTTTTGTGTCGATTTTATCAGCTGTATTGGCCGGTAGCCGGTAGATGATTTTAACGATAGCGTCATGAATATCATGTTTTTTGATTGCAGTAATAATTTGGTCCGTTTGGCCTTTATTTTCTTCTAAATTGACATCGATTTGAATAAATTTTCGTATCGGAACTTTGATGAACTCATGCGTTGTATTCGTTTTATCATGAATAGTTACTAAACAATACCCCTTTTCTTCTTTTCGTTCACCAAAATCAATGCGTTCAAGCGACCCTGAATAAATAACCGCCGGGTGGCCGCCTTCATTAAGATTTTGATAACGGTGTAAATGGCCCAAGCCGACATAATCAAACGGTTCTATGGCAAGTTGGGAGGGTAAAAAGATCGGATCGCGGCCGGTGATGGCCCGTTTTTCTGAGCCCGAAAAGAGGGCGGTGCCGACTGTCAAATGTGCGGTTAAAACTGCGGGTAGCGTTGGGTCCAATTGCGTTGCATGATGATTAATAATAGCGCAAATTGAACGGCTAATATAGGCACTTATGTCTTCTGACGGTGCATGAGCATCATCTTCAAACGTCGTTTTTGTTGCATTGAGCGCAATGGTGCCGCGCGTGGGCCAGGGAATACCCACAATTTGCACGGGCCCGCTTTTGGTCTGTAAAACGATTGTTTGGGGTTTTGCCATGACATGAAACCCTTCAACGGGCAGTTGGCTAAACAGGTCTAGGGCGTGCGTTTTGCCAAAACTCATAGGATGATCGTGGTTGCCCAAAATCATAACAACGGGAATATTCGCTTTAAAAAGACGCAACAAACATTCAACAAACAAGCGCTGTTGGGTTGGGCTTGGCGTTGCGGTTTTGTAGGCATCTCCGGCAAACAGAAAAAAATCGACATTATCGTTAATGGCACGGTCAATACAAATATTGAATGCTTTTTGAAAATCAAGCAGACGGGTATGGAGGCCCGTCGTGCCATCAATTTTGCCGTAATTTTCCATGCCGAAATGGATGTCGGCGGTGTGAATAAAACGAATTTTATTTTTCATTATTGAACAGTATGGTTGCTATTTTCGCTGCCCATTTCGCCGCCCAAACAGGCAAAATATATTGTTTTATCCTCACCAATGGTACTGTTTTTAACTTCAATAAAGTTACCAATAATGACATTATCTTGAATAATACTTTTATTTAAATGAGCAAAAGGGCCAACCTGACAACCTTGATGGATTAATGAGTCGCAAATTGCTGAGTGAGGTTTAATTTCAACATTATCATGAATTGTTGTGTTTGAGATGTATGAAAAAGCATTAATAATACAGTTTTTTCCAATGCGTGTTCCATTAAGTAAAATTGCTCCGGTACCAATAAAGGTGCCTGCGCCAATTTCAATATCAAGATCGAGACAGACATTGAGTGCCGCGGCAAAACGAACGCCTTTGTTCATCCAATAGGTAAGAAGTTCTGAGCGCTTGATATGTTCAGCTGCCCATAATTCTTTGAGTGTATTGACACCACGTACATTATCAAAAGAAGCATTAATGGTTGTTACGGTTAATTTTTTATCACTTGCATATTTAATGAGATCGGTAATATAGATTTCTCCCGTTTTTTCATTAGGTGTAAGAGAAAGAAGTGTTGTTTCTAAAAATTGACGATTAAAAAGATAGATGCCGGCATTAAGAGGGAGTTGGGTAAAATCTTCAGTGGTGCAGTTGCGTGCTTCAATAATTTCGATGGTGTTATCTTTTTTAATTACTCGCCCGAGTCCTTCTGCTGAATTATCTGAGCTGTACGTTGTTATAAAACTTACGGCGGCATCATGAGTTGTATGATGTGTGCATAAAGCGTTAATAACATCGTGCGTGATAAGAGGAATGTCGCCATTAAGAACTAAGATATGATCTTCGGTCCAGGTATGCTGTGAGCACATCAGTGCATGTCCGGTTCCTAACTGTTTTTCTTGTTCGACAAAGGTTGTTTTTTCAATGGCATATTTTTTAATAATATCTTTAATGGTTTCTTGTTGGAACCCGACAACAAGGGTCATGGGGACATTCATTGCAGAAAGTAACTTTGCGGGATAGGCTATCATTTCTTGTCCGCATAAGGTAAAACTCAATTTTGTGTTGCCGGTATTAAAGCGTGAAGATTTTCCTGCGGCTAAAATAATTGCTTGCATTGTTTGTTTTTTCATAAGGAGCCTCTTGGTTGTTATGTTAATTTTATTAACTTTTTTTTCTAAGGTTTTTTACTACAATTTTTGTAGGAAATTTTACCGTTTTTTTAATTTCTTTATGATACCTACCGTATATAGTTTATTCTTATTTTATAATGCGTCACTTTTTCTTTTAAAAAATACCAAATCCTTTATGCTAAAGATAGTGGTGCAATGATAGTAACATGATAGTAATGGAATAGTATATGATAATAATAACCTCCATCAAAGCATGAGGACGGCTGGTTTATGCGTAAAACAATACAGGTTTTTATAGTTCTAAAAAGTGTAAAGAGAGCTTTTTATTTTTGTTTGCTCAGCATTATTGCCCCTTTGTATGGCATTGTTGATAATAGATTTCGTGATCCAGCACTTAATAATAAAGTTTTTATTGTGCATGATCCCGAAGCATGTACGACTTTTGAGGGACAGCTTTTTGTGGAAACAGCGAAACATTCTTTTGGCTGCGATCAACGGACCGGATTGTTTGAATTGAGCTCTCCCTATAAATTGCGGCAACTTGATCAAGCGCTTCTTGCTTCGGGACGCATAGAACAAAGTCTTATACCATCCTATTGGTTAGGGGTTTTAACCGAAGGTCGCTATGTGATGAGTGGTCATTTACAGACGCAAGGATTCGGATTTCATTTTCGCCAGCAATACGCTTCACATTGGGAGCTTGGCGTTCGCGGCGAAATACTTCATGCTAATTCGCGATTAACGTTAATAAAAGATCAAGCCTTTGATACGGGTTTGGGAGGTCAAGGAAATCAAAACGAGCTTACCTTACTACAAGAAAGTATTCATAAGGCATTAGATCTTTGTCCTGCATTATGGAGTGATACGGTGTTCGGGGATATGGAATTATATACGCGCTTGTTTGCTCATAAAAATTATGCCTACAAATGTCGTTTTATTGACGCGGGGCTGAGTTTTGGGATTATTCTTCCTGCAGCACCGGCGCGTGATATATTCAATCCCGCATCAATACCACTAGGTGGCAATCGACATTGGGGTTGTTTTGTTGATGCTGACCTTGATGCGGTTTTGCGTTATGATATGCGAGCTGGATTTTACTTACGAGTTCAAAAAAGATTTTCCCGTGTTGATAGATTGCGTGTTGCGCAGAGTGGTGAACCAAGTATGTATGGTTCGGTCATTGGAAATTTTAAGGTTGATCCGGGCGTAACGGTGATGTTTTCTCCTTATTTTATACAAGAAGGCTTGCGAGAAGGTTTTGGTATTCGTATCGCGTATATGGGTGTTAAACATTTTAGTGATAGCTTTTCCGATCGTCGTTCCGATCAGTCGATAGAGGTAAATTTTGATGCCTTGAAGGAAGAATCAAAATGGGGTAAAGATTATGTTACGCTGAGTTTTTTATATGATTTTGCGTATGGAAGAGTTGAGCATTATTTTGAGCCCGTTATTGCGTTAACGGTTGATGCGCCGGTAGATTTTTGGGCTACGGAACGGGCTGCAAAAACATTTGGTATTGCGTTTGCATTAGAGATGAATTATTAAAATTAGATTTGGTATTTTGGAACATTTAGGAATTATTATATGAAAAAGTTTTTTGCAAAATTCATTCCTGCGCGCCGTTTTATGGGTTTAATTTCAAATGATATTGCTATCGATTTGGGTACTGCCAATACGTTGGTGTATGTGCCTCATCGTGGTATCGTTTTGAATGAGCCTTCTGTTGTTGCAGTAAAAGTTAATACCAATGTAGTTTTAGCTGCTGGTAAGAAAGCAAAAGAAATGTTGGGTAAAACACCTGAAAGCATTATTGCATCGCGGCCAATTCGTGACGGCGTCATTGCCAATTATGAGTTGACCGAAAGCATGCTTCGTTATTTTATTGCACAGGCTAATAATAATCGTCGTTCATTAATTCGACCACGTATGGTAATCGGGGTTCCTTCAGGAATCACACAAGTTGAGCGACGTGCCGTTGAAGATTCAGCAAAAGAAGCGGGTGCCCGTGAAGTATATACGATGATGGAACCTATGGCCGCAGCAATTGGTGCAGGGCTGCCCGTGCATGAGCCAACAGGGAGTATGATTGTTGATATCGGTGGTGGTACTACAGAAGTTGCGGTTATTACCTTAAAAAACCCTGTATTTTGTCGTTCGATTCGTGTGGGCGGCGATGAAATGGATAGCGCAATTGTTAATTATGTTAAACGAAAATATAATCTATTAATTGGTGATCGCACCGCAGAGCAGATTAAAATTCAAATCGGAACCGTTCTTGTTGAAGAAGAGATTCAGCGTATGGAAGTTAAGGGTCGGGATTTGATTACCGGTGTTCCAAAAACAATTACATTAACAAGCATCGAAGTGAATGAATCATTGCTTGAAACGGTTGCGTCAATCGTTGAAATTATTCGTATTGCACTGGAAAATACACCACCAGAACTTTCATCAGATCTTGTTGATAGTGGTATTACCATGGCCGGCGGTGGTTCACTTTTACGCGGACTTGATAAATTAATATCACGTGAAACAGGTTTGCCGGTTCATATTGCACCAGAACCTCTTTTAGCCGTTGTTTATGGTGTTGGTAAAGTTCTTGAGAATTTGGACTTCTTCCGCGAAGCATTGATGTAAAAAATAATTATTTACATAAAGGTTTTTTTATGAAAAATACTATACTATTCGATCACATTATAATTGATCCGGCAATAATGACAGGAAAACCTGTTGTGAAAGGAACGCGTTTAACGGTACAATTTATTTTAGGATTATTCGCTCAGGGTATGACGCTTGATGAGGTTTTGTCCGAATATAAAAATTTAACAAAAGAAGATGTTTTTGCATGCTTTTCATTTGCAAGAGAAGCCTTAGATACAACAATATTTGCTCCATTATCAATCAATAAATAAAAGAGGTTGAGATGAAGTTTCTTGTAGATGAATGTGTAGGCTCAACTGTTGCTAAATGGTTGGAAAAAGATAGCTATGACGTTGTTTCGATTTGCGATGAATTTCCCGGGATAACAGATGATCAGGTTTTGCAAAAATCGTTAAATGAACACCGAATTCTTATTACCAGTGACAAAGATTTTGGTGAAATGGTTTTTAAAAAAAGCGCTCAACATTGCGGTATTATTTTGCTGAGACTTTCTCAGGAAAATCCATCTAATAAGATTAAAGTTTTAGAGCAGGTATTCAAGAATTATAGCGATGATTTGTGGCATAGTTTTGTTGTAGCAAGTGAGATTTCTGTGCGAATTATTAAACGACCTTTGTCTTAAATATAAGTTGTCTAAAAAAATATGAAAAATAAAAAAATAAAACAGTATCAAAAGCCTCAAACTGAAGGCATTTTATTAAAAAAATATTTGGGCCAGCATTTTTTGCGTGATCATTCGGTTATCGAAAATATGATCAGCAATGTTGAATTGACGCCAAAAACATCAGTTTTTGAAATTGGATGTGGCGACGGTTTTTTGACGCAGGCAATTTTAGAGCAAAAAATAGAGCGTTTATGGGTTTTTGAAATTGACCCTGAATGGGCCGACTATGTTACAAAAAAATTTCCTGATCCTCGTTTAACTATGTTTCAAGAGAACTTTTTGGATACTGATTTTGCCAATCTTGCGCCCAATGGGCCTTGGACTATTCTTGCAAATTTGCCCTATCAAGTAAGTTTTCCGATAATCTATAAATTAAGAGAAAATCGCCACCTGTTAAAAGAAGGTGTTATTATGATACAGGAAGAGGTGGCGCAAAAGATTGTAAAATCTGGGGGGCGCGGCTATGGTTTTCCGGCACTTTTTTTACAGCATTGCTTTGAGTTTAAGCTTTTGAAAAAAATCGCACCGGATGCTTTTTTTCCGCCGCCAAAGGTAACTTCGCGGCTTTTGTATTTTAAACCTAAAGCGATAGTTGAAGAAATTCCTGATGAAAAAGAGTTTTGGAAATTTATTAAATTGTGTTTTCATCAACCCCGTCGAACGTTTAAAAATAATCTTGAGCAATACCATTATGATCTTTCAAAAGTTCCTGAGGCCACGTTGCAGTTGCGTTCTCAGCAAATGAGCAAAGAAGATCTTGTTGCGATTTGGCATTTGATTCGGAGATAGTGTTTTATGAAGTTAATGACTGCGTCTCTCGTAAAAAAGATTATATTTCTGATGGTTTTTTGTAATTTTTCTGTGCAGTATCCGATGAAAAAATTATTAAAAAATTTTTTTACGTTTACTCTAAAAAAAAAGAATAAAAATCATAAAAATGATAACGATAATGATGGAGGAACGCCTATTTCAAAAGAGGTGTCTAATAAGTTGGATGATAGTACTAATACTATTGATTTGAATGAGTCTGTTATTATTGATGTGAGTACACAAGTTTCATCTCATCAAATGCAAAAGGATTTATGTATCGCGGTGAGTAGTGGAAACATTAAAGAAATTGATTCTTTGATTAAAAAGGGTGCCTCTTTTTTTATTGGGCATACGAGTCCGTTGCAATTAGCAATTGATGAAAACAAGCTGGAAGTTATACAACATTTTATAAAAAATACAGAAGATGGCAAAACAGATGCAACACGTTTTATGCTCGTTTGTAAGGCATCTTCCTATTTTACGGTAAATGCAGATATTTTGGATGTATTGGTACGGGAACAGGTAAGTTTAGATCTCAAAGATACGCTTGGTCGTACACCATTGATGCAAATTATTATTGATGGATCTCGAGAAAGAGGTATGAAATGGCTTTTGAATAGAGGTGCTGATAAAGAAGCAAGGGATAATAAATTGAAAACGCCCTTAATGCATACCGCCGTTCGTGAAGATCGTAGAGATGAAATGAAAATTTTGCTGCAGTATGGTGCCGATGTTTTTGCATTAGACAACAAAAATTTAACTGTTTTTGATTATGCTAAAAAAAGGGAAGATCATAAGATGCTGCAGTACCTTCTTAAAAGTGTGATTGACGTGCAGAGCTTTACTCAGTTTTGGAATAAAAATTTTACAGAAGAAGAAAAGATTGTTGCGAAGAAAGCTATTTTTTCAGAACAGATCATAAAAAAAAGTTTAAGAAATTTTAAGCAAGAGTATGATTGTAACTTGATTTATACAAAATAACAGTTAACAAAATAACTAGCTCATTATCCGATGTTTTTTGAGATGAGGGAACGCCTCATCACGTAATTGATCAAGTTCTTTGGGCGAAATAAAATCAATGAGTTGTTTGTTTGAAGTATGTTTTTCGCGTACAATCGCTTTGCCGGTGTCCGGCTGAACGTCAATTACGATAGAACCACAGTTAGAGGCATTATTTTGTAATAAAAATATAAGCCCAGGCGCTAACAGTGCCCCTGGTAATGGTTCAAGTGGAAAGTAGGGACGATATAATTTTGATTCAAAGCAGGGTTGATAGGATCCTCCTTTGCCGTTACAGAGATATTCGCATAAATCTGCAAAATACCATAATTCAATATGCCCTGGAGACCGATCAATGCGATGCTTAGAATGTGTTGTTGGGCCGGGTTTTAAATCTTTATTTGCCGCCATAGTGACTTTTAATTCAATGTGTTGCACAGCTTTGCTGCAGGGGCATCGAGAATTATCGCAAAATAATCTTCCCGAAAAGAATCCAGCAGTTGAAAAACAGTCAGCCTTTTGCACGCAATCAGCGCGTGAATAAATGCTATAAATCCTTTCAAAAAAAGGATGGAGTGCATAGCAATCAGTTTCTCTTTGTACGGGCGTCGCTATCAAAACAAGCTCGTTAATTACAAAATTTGTCGGGTTAGGGTCATTGGTATGTTCGGGTGCCATATCCAGTACGAGGTTGCCACCATGACTATATGCTATAATGCGAATTTTTATCTGAGCGTGCGTTTTTTTTATGGTCTGCATGAGTTCTTTAAGTTCTTTGTAAAAATCTGCTGCATCTTTACAGCGTTGTTTATGGTTTACAACACCACTCCAACCATACGTATACGAGCCAATGCACGTTTGATCAGGGTAAAATTTACGTTGCATCGAATCATAGAGCTGTGCAAATAATTGAGCAGCTGTTTTGTGTTCTGCAGAAGAATCGATTTTTTTGAGGCCGAGCCCTTGAGCAGCATGATTTTTTGTCCATTTCGGATCATGGCGATGTTCGCTCGTTTTTTTATGATATGCCGTTTTGGATACATCGTCTTTAAAAAGAGTGAAGAAATATTTGAATTCCATGGCGCTTCCAACGCTTCCATGAACAATAATGTTTATCCATTCATCATGATGAGTATGTTTTTGATCACCAAGAGTTGGCATGATTGAACAGATCAATATGGTGAAGAGCGTGTTCTGTAATTTTTTGCTCATGATACGTTCCTTCCCCCTAAAAAGTGTTGATTTTTATGGGTGCCAGTGACTTACTTTCTTTTATTACCTCTATAATGTTAGTATAAAATTATTCAGATTGAAAAGTGAAGAGTTTTGTAAAAGAAATATGAAGCATAAAAAGGAGTTCTCAATGAATGTCTTTAAAAAGTTGTGGGTTTCGTTAAAGTTATGTAAAGAATATATTAAAGTTATGCCGCAATTGGTCGTTGGTGCCTGGAAGATTACTCGCTTGCCGCAGCCCGTAGTAAGTATTTTTGGTGGAAGCAAGCTAAAAAGAACGTCCAAATACGTTCAATGGACAGAGGAGTTGTCCCGCAATTTGGTCGCTCATGAAATTTCGGTATTAACAGGCGGTGGCCCCGGAATTATGGAGGCGGCAAATTGTGGTGCTTTTCGTAAAGATTTTCATCCTACTCATACTATGGGAATAGGGATACGAGATTTGCCCAATGAGCAATCGATTAACCCCTGCGTGAAAGATTATATTATTACTGATTATTTCCCGATTCGCAAGTTTCTCTTGGTCCAATATTCCTATGCCTACGTCGTTTTTCCGGGTGGATTTGGCACCTTGGATGAATTAGCCGAGGTTTTGACCTTGCTGCAAACAAAAAAATTGCCTCCTGCGCCCGTTATTCTTATAGGTCAAGAATATTGGGCATTTTTTATGCAATGGGTTCGCAGGGCGGTCGAAGAGGGCCTGATTACGGCTGACCACGCCGATTACATAAGAGTTACC
>Ga0207066_1090_pt1 | contig 23472 bp, 22 predicted proteins | sample Alteio_BWMinCont_24_FD_153490 | JGI IMG/M metagenome (GOLD analysis project Ga0207066, IMG submission 153490) | Enriched cells from forest soil in Barre Woods Harvard Forest LTER site, Petersham, Massachusetts, United States -... | ecosystem: Environmental > Terrestrial > Soil > Temperate forest >...
CGGGCTAGAAGTGATATATCATTATTGGCAATCTCAACTTCTTCCTGTCCACGCTTAAAAAATCATTATTTCATTCTCTATCAATAAAATTTTATGCATTCTGCTGTTATCAAAACGCATGAATGTGGAGAATTCCATGTTAAAAAATAAAAAAGTTAATCCTGCTGCCATAGCGCCGCCTGCACATTTTGATGAGAACTCAAATGCAGCAATGTTCTTTGCCATTCTTATAAATATCAACGAACGCGTTGCAAAATCACCGCAGAATCAAGCCCCAAAATTAGCAACAAAAAACAAATCAGCAAAAAAAGATCAAGATAAAACGGCTCACCTGATCGTGGGCCCTGTTTTTTTAGGTATACTCATATATATGTTCACGCCATTCACGTTCATTATTAAAGGGATACACCACATGATTGATACAATAGTTTTACTTCTGAGTAGTGATGCCTACACTATAACCGCACCAGAACAGTTCATTCCCGCAGCCCATTGGACCGCCTTAAACAAAAAATCACGTGATAGTCTTGGCGTTATATCTCGACAAAACCCAAGCATCAAAGAACTACGCTCAGGAACCTATAAGCCTCGTCTTACTCTTTCCCAAAGAGCAAATATTCAGGGCCGCCTTGATACCCTACTTAAAATTGAATGTTCGCTGCCCAAGCTCATGTTTGGCAATAATTTCGATGAATTACGCTTAAAAGACTTTCCTGAGGTGAGCAACAAATTAGTTGCCACACTCGCAACCATGGGCATTGCAACAACAACTATCGCACTGGCGCAAGCGCCGGTGACCGCGATTCATTATTCAAAAAATATTGCCTTAACTGATGGTTCAACACCCCACTTTTTTATCTCAAAAATCAAAGAATCAAATATAAAATTTTCACTTGATGTAAATCAAACCGATTATCGCAATGACGGCCACAGCTTTAAATGGCACTGCAATTCTTATGAAGTTGTTTTTTATGATAAAATACATGATCTGACCAAAGCAAAACGGAGCTCTAAGCGCAGTTTGGAAAAAGACAATGCAGTACAACTAGATCTTTTTAAGCGATTAGAAAAACGAAAAAAGTTGGAGATAGTGCGTATGGAAGTACGTTTAAACAAACGACAAAAGATAGCGCCGCTATTTAAAACGTTGGGCATACCATCAAATCTTACGTTTAAAAGCATGTTTAAACCGGCAATCTCTAAAAAAATTCTTCTTCATTATTTTGATGAAATGGAAAATAAACGACCCGCTTTGCTTAATTTTAGAGGTGATGATAAAGCATTATTTGCAGCATTAATTGTGAATAATCCTGACATGAGCCCACAAAAAATTTTACAGTTATTTGGGTTACAACAAGCGCTGAAACTAACAAATATACGTGAATTACGAACTATGTTTGGTGCAACTTCACAGCGCAGCTGGCTGCGCCTTATGAGTGATGCACAAAAAATAAAATTGCCCACGCTCCAACAGCCTTTTGCCGTTGTGCGTGAGCAATTAATAAAGTTTAAGGCATTAAGGTTGAGTTTATAACAATTGGACTATTGCTATTTTATAGCATATAAGCTAGGATAATACTATGAAGCCAATACACATTGTTACTTACAAGCAAGACACGGGAAAAAAGCCATTTACTGAATGGTTAATGGATTTAGATAAAAATTCACGACTCACCATTATTACTCGATTGGGTAGAATTGAAAATGGTAACTTCGGCGATTGCAAACAGCTTACTAAGGCCTCCGGAATTTGGGAATTTAGAATTAATCATGGACCAGGCTACAGAGTATATTTTGGCAAGCAAGGCCCTATTATCATAGTTTTATTAATTGGAGGAGATAAGGGCAGCCAAGCGCGTGATATAAAAAAAGCGGAAAAATATTGGCTAGATTATAAGGAGTCAACTACATGACAAAGGAAAAAAGAGTTCACGATGATTTTCAAGATTTTGTTCTTGAACAACTACAAGATCCCAAAGATATTGCTTTGTATCTTAAAATAGCCGCTGCAGATGAAGATGAGGGCGTTTTCTTAATAGCCTTACGCAACGTTGCTTTGGCTCGTTGCAAAAGCATTGCAGCGTTGGCTAAAGAAGCAAACCTTAACGAACAAAATCTCTATCGCATGCTTTCAAAAAACGGAAACCCTCGCTTGGATTCATTGAGAGCTGTTTTACGAGCAACAGGTATCGAAATAGATTTTCATCCAATCAAAAATTATAAACATAATTAATGTTTATTTAAATCACTTAAACACACGATAAAATTGCCCACGCTCCAACAGCCATTTGCCATTGTTCATGAGCAATTAATAAAGTTTAAGCCGGTGAAATTAGAAAAGTTTATATAATTCTTCACAAGAAACTTGTTTTGCGAAAGATTTATTTTTTAAAAAAATCAGGAAAATTCATAATTAAAAGATCTCGAATTTGGTCTCCATATCCCCAACCAATCTCGCGTGTTTCCTCTGCAATGCAATAAAGTCGTTCCCTATAACGTTCAAATATCTCAATGTTCGATTTTTTTATAAGTACTAATACTTCTTCAAAAACATCTTCGAGAACAGTATAAAAATCTTCATCAATATCGCCGTAATCAATTGTAAATTGACTGCCGCATTCAACAAAAAACAACATTAGATCTATAAGCCCTTCTTGATTGCCGCCACTTTTTTTATAAGCATCAAATATTCGCACGGCAATTGCCATGCCTGCTACCGAAGAATATTCAGGATGTTCAGGATATACCGATTCTTCAATAATCTTTTTAAAAGCTCGTACTTGTTCATTACCAGAACATGAATTATTATGAACCAAATTTCTTGCTAATCTTGTACTTCTCACGCTTTCCCTTAAATAACTTATTATTTACGTTAAAATTATCTATTTATTTCCCCAAAGAAGAAGAATTCTCATCTATCATCTTTTGCAGATCTTTTACTAAACTCACATCTTGAGCTTTTATAGCAAGAGTTAATTCTGAGAAAAGAAGCTCTTGATACTCTTTATCATACTCTTCTCTCTCTTGCGACGTTAATGCTTGCATCAATCTTTCATGTGTCGTCATTTGATTTATTTTCTCCTGCATCAATCGCCAGACTATCTAACATTTTTGTTAATTTCCGAACCGAAACTTCATCTTTTGCTTTTATCGCAAGAGCAAGCTCTGAACGAACAAAATTTCGATATCCCTCATCGAATTCTTTTTTCCGCTGTGGAGTTAATGATTCGATGAATTTATCATATGTTGATTTTATTTTTGTGTTTTTTTCATTCACAGCTTGTTTCCCTTTACATTATTTTCCTAATAATAGTATACCATGTTCCTATTCAATAAAAAACTATATCTACTACACTAATTATAGCATTACACAACATATACACAGGAGTTTCAGCCCCATGCAAGCAATTTTGATCGCCCGCGTCAGCACAGAAGAACAACGAGAAGCCGGAAATTCACTGCCAGCGCAGGTAGCCCGACTTGAAAAATATTGTCAGAACAAAAATTTTAGCATTCTTAAAGTCTGCAGTTTTGATGAAAGTGCCTATAGCAATGACCGCTCTGAGTTTGATCGTATCATCGATTTCATTCTCGCTCAAACAGAAAAAACAATGGTCTGCTGCGACAAAGTCGATAGGCTCTCACGCAACATATTCGATAAGCGAATCTCTGTTCTTTATGGAAAGGCGTTAGCCGATGAAATAGAATTACATTTCGTTTCTGAAGGTCAGATCATTAATAGCCGCATTTCGGCCGTTGAAAAGTTCCAATTCAGCATGAGTTTGGGATTGGCAAAATACTATTCGGATGCCATGAGTGATAACATTCGACGGGCCAATGAACAAAAACTCCGTAAAGGTGAATGGCTTTCTAAAGCCCCTTTTGGTTATAAAAACGTAAAAAATGAGCAGGGTTTTAATGATATTATTGTCGATGAATTTGGTTCCCATATTATTAAGAAAGTCTTTGAGTTATATGCTGCTGGCGGCTATTCCATGGAACTTTTGTGTAAAAAAATTAAAGAGGAACATGGCATAAAATGGCCAAAGGGATCTTTAGCGGTAATTCTCAATAATCCTTTTTATTATGGCGTTATGCGCGTAAAGGGCAAAGAATATCCGCATCGGTACCCACCAATCATAACTCAGACCTTATATGAGAGAGTGCAAACAATCAAAGAAGGCTTTAAAAAGCAGCCGTTTAAATATGCCGGCAAACCGTATATCTATCGAGGATTAATACGCTGTAGCGAATGTGGATGCTCTATAACGCCCGAAAAGCACAAAGGCTTTGTCTATTATCATTGTACCCAATATAAGGGCAAACATGGGGCAAAATGGTTGCGGGAAGAAGAAATAACCAATCAATTAGGGCAGGTTTTTAGCAATTTGTGTGTGCCAGCAGGCATTCTCGTGCAAATTGTTGATATATTAAATACATCACATACAGCAAAGATTGATTTTCGGGATAAAGAGCTTGAAAAACTCACGCGGGAACGCAAAACTTTAACCACAATGATGGATAATTTGTATATAGATAAATTGAAGGGGAGAATTACTGACAGCGACTACGACAGATTTTACCAGTCCTTCCGTGATCAGACGAACGAGATCATAGTTAAATTAGAGCAATTGCAAGAGGCGGAAAACAACTTTTATATCACTTCAAAGATGCTCCTAGACTTAGCAAGCCGTGCTTTTGAGTTATTTATGAGTTCTGAAGTGGAAGAAAAACGGCAACTTATTAAAGTTGTACTATCGAACGTTGAATTGAATGGTGATAAGATCGTCTGGATCGTGAATAAGCCGTTTGACATACTAGTGGAATGTTCTGAACGTCAACTATGGTCGGGGTGGCGAGACTCGAACTCACAACCCCTCGCTCCCAAAGCGAGTGCGCTACCAATTGCGCCACACCCCGACATATATAAACCTAGTCTATAGATTTATACGATGATTTCAAGCAAATTTTCAATTAAATTTGCAGATAAAATCACGTAAAATTTCAATTTTTTGGCCATGCCATACGTAGCTTTACGCGAAGTATGGGGTGAGTAGTGGGATTTGAACCCACGACCCTCGGAACCACAACCCGATGCTCTGCCAGCTGAGCTATACTCACCATAATCATTCATAAGTATAGGGTCTTTTAACAAAATTGCAAAATTTTAATGAAAACTTTTAACATTTTCTATTTGACAAATGTTTTCAATGCTTTATAATTAAGAATATAGTAAGTGTAATTTTAATGTAATGTAAGGAGAAATCTCATGAAAAATCAATTCTTAATGACGATAACCATGCTTTTGGGACTTATTGTATCAGGCACCACAATCTTACCAGCCAATAAAAAAGGTTCGACTGCCCCTAAAAAGAAACCTGTTTCAAATATTGAAATTACTAAAACCAAGAACAAAAAAACTGAGGATCTTGATAAAATTTTTGACGATTTTCAAAAAAAAATAAAAAAAGACGAAGAAAAGAAAAAAATACAAGAACAAAAAGAATTACAAAAAAAATCTGAAAAAGAACATAAAATAAGAGATATTAAGAAGGAACTTTTTCAAAAATATCTATATCTTGAGGAATTTAGCGCAAGCCGAAATGAAGACGTAATGCAAAAAAATATTCTTAAAAAATATCAAACATGGCTTGTAACAATTAAAAATTTATTAATCGAGCAACATGCTTTTATGATCGAATGCTTAGAATATTCCGAAATGCTAAAATCAGAACAACTTGTTACTGACAATTTTTTTTCAGCTTGGGGCAACTACATTTCAATAGAAAGTCTTGAATATGGTATAAGAAATTTTTCATTTTCAAAAAATAAATTTACAACCATCGAAGCCCAGATTCTTTTTTTACGTTATATGGATTTAACCAAGGTAGTATATGGCGGAATTCATGAGACAAATTTTAAGCTCACAGAAGAAAATATTAAATTCTTAAAAGCAAATGCGGATAATGACAATGAGGAGGTACGAATCCTTTCCAGTGCACTCTTAAAAACTTCTGATTATTATAATTATAAAAAATTAAAACAAGCTTATACCGAAAGATACTGGACAAGAAGAGAGAACTTAATAGAAAAAATAAATAATTATAATCTATCAAAAATATTTAAAAATCAATGGTTTACCCTAACGCTTAACATTAAGTCTCATTATCAAGAAATTACTGATAAGTTTATGGATATTTCCAAAACAGAGAATCCTTTTTATAAAAAGCTCTATGAATACGCAAGAGAAACCGAAACAGAAACATCAAAACTTCTTGAAAAATTTGATGGGCTTATAAACGATGACAACCTTAAAAAAGTCGAACAAAAAAAAGAAGTTATTACCGAAAGCAAGCAAGAATCAGATACAAATAATGGAATGCACAACACCACAAATATCAACAAAAAAATAGTTTACTTCAGAGCTAAACAGATTAAACAATATCCCTTTAATACAGAAAAAACCCTTGATCGAGTTATGAACCGGTACAATAACCCTAAAAAATCATATGAAGAACATTCGATCGCCTATAATAAAATTGAAAGCATACAAGATTATAATCTTATGATAAAATATCATGCCTTTTCAAAAATAGTCGATTACTTTATTGATTCACTCGCTATTAAATGTGACTGGAAGGCCGAAGGAGCTCGAGAAGGTGATCTTTCATACAATATTCCTGGTCAACTCATATACTCAATAAAAAATGATGAAAATAAAACTGAGATCACAACAAAAACAGGCGTATTTTCATATGGGGTCGGTAAAGACAAAACTCTTTTTCATCGTTGTTTTTCAGAGCGCAAATATGAAACTATTGCCAAAGAAATTGAAGAAAGAATTGATCATAGTAAACATCCAGCAAATAATTTCACCATCACTACATCAAAAAAAGAGATAGAAAAAGAACTTAAACTGAAACCAATTAAAATAGAAGAGTACAACATTAAAGAAAATAGCTTTTATGTTGAAATTTATGACAAAGACAATGATATGACAATTCGCTTATTCAAAACAATAAATAATTAAAATAATAATTAAGAAGGAAACTAACCATGAATAAAAAACTAACTACAAAAATAACACTTAAGGCATTGTTACTCATAGGCGCTCTGTGCAGCAGCGCAGAATCTGTTCTCTTTGCACCCCCTAAAAAGAAAACGTCTGAAGTAAACAAGAACATAAAAAAAGATGATTTTTTTGAAATGATCAATAAATTCGACAAAAAATATGAATCAAAAAATCAAGAAGATCTTAAAATGAAAAAAGAGCAGGATCTCAAAGAAAAGAAGGAGCTAGAGCTCAAAAAATTAACGCATGAAAATACATGGTCACTCAAAGATTATTTTAATAAAAAGCCAATCTCATTTTATGGTTACTATAAAATGCTCTGCGATTTAAAAGAATCATTTGAATATCAATATGACGTTATTAATGTCATAGAAAGATATTATCACTATTGCGTTAAAAAATACAACAGCCAACAAGAAATCATAGAAACATGGGGCAATAAAATATCATTTGATGAACATGATCGTGTAAGCTTTGACACTTCAAAAACCCTTGATCTCAATAATATCGAAAACATACATTTGCATTTAATAGCTCGTCAACTTTTTGAACATGGGACATCATTTTCAGATAGAAGATATTTCAAAAAAATAAAACTGCTCTTTCAATTGTATACATCTTGTGAGAGTTTCGATGAAAAAACTCAACAATTGGCCAAAGATATCTTTAAACTAGCATCATATTCAAGATATCTTGACTTACAAAAAGCGTGGTGCAAGAAAAAAGATTCAAATTTTAAAAATATCACAAACGACATTACGCAATTTAGCTTTAAGGCTAGATCAAAATTTTTTAAATTTATTTCTAACATCATTGATCTTTGCAATGAAGATTATGATTCTCTTACGAAATTTGGCAAAGACATCACCTTAGAAACAGATGAGAAACTACAACAATTAATCAAAAATGCCCGAGATTCAAAAAAAGAGCTTTCGGTTGATCTTAACAAAGAAATAAAGCGATGCGAATCGATTATTGAAAAGTTAGAGCAAGCAAAACAAACACCAGAAAAAAAGAACACTGAAACATCAAACATTTTTGAAAAAAAGAAAAAAGAAGAGCTGTCTAAAAAAGAATCTGACAGCGATGAATTTGATACTAAAGAATCCATAGAATTAGAAAACAAAAAAGAATTATTTATAGAAGAACAAGAACCGCCTTATAAAGAAGAACATCCGCGCGTGAGCGAATGGTTTACTAATTCTGAAAAAAGACTTTATGAAGATTATAGCAATTACAGTGAAACCATAAAAAAACTCATGATTAAATTTCATGCATTCACTAAAAAAGTAGATCTCTTTATTACACCACTTGCAACCAAATGTAGTTGGCTTAAAAACAATAAAGATATCGAATCATGGTCATACAATATTCCCGCAGAAATAATTGATAAAGACACCGATAAACATTATATCGGCGTAATATCTTATGGTGTCGACAAAGATGGCATGATATTTCATCGTTGTTTTTCTGAAAAAATTTACTCAAAAATTGAAGAAAACATACGAAAAAAACATGAAGACTCACTTTATCCATCGATTCAAGAAGTAAAAAACTTAAAAAAACTGGAATATGTTGGCTTTCAAAGCACGAAAGACGTCACGGTTAAACAAAATCCATTAGTTGTAGAAATAACCGACAAACCAAATAATATGGTCATCAAACTCTGTATCCCAATGCAAGGTATTTAAATAACTAAATCGCCCGCGTTCTTTTATCGAACGTGGGCGAGTATTTAATTCACTATAATGTATCGTACTATAATCTAAACTTATGCCATATCATTAAGATTTAAAAAAGGCATTGTTCCGCCAGAAACACGCGGCAAATGACCATCCCACTTCTCAATTGCTTTGAGTTGAATTTCAACTTTTTGCAGTTCAATAAGTTCTTTGGTTACTGCAAGCTTTTTAACCTGCAATGCATAGGCTTCTGCCTCAGACCGCGCTTTTGATTGAATCACCTCTTCAAGTACTTTCTTCGTCAAATTTTCTGCCTGCTTAGCGCTTTGCTCAGCTATTTGCTTAGCTTCAACGGCGTGCATAAAATCACGAGAAAAATCGAGATGAGTGAAGTTAAAATCAACCAACTGAATGTCTTTCGTTGCAAGTCGTGTACGCAACGTATCAATCACCAACTCTTTTGCCTCATGACGTTTTTGAATCAGGTTTTCAGCATTATACAATGCAACAACCGCTTTCACATCTTCTTGCGCATAAGGATCAATAATAATCTCTTCAAAATCGGTGCCAATATTTTGATAAATTTTAGCTGCATCTTGAATACGATAGTTCACGACCATACCAATCGAAACGGCCTGCAAATCTTTTGAAAGCGCGTTTGTTTCGGTCGTATCTTTTTTAATACGCATATCCAACATAACAACAGTATCGACAAAGGGGATCTTAGTATATGCTCCTGCGACCGTCTCTGTTTTTATTACCGTTCCCAAACGCAAATGTATTGCGGCAAACCCAGGCTCGATAACATAATATGACATCGGAATAAGTGCGATTAAACAAACAACTATGATAAGAATAAAAGGAAGGATTAGTTGATTTACAAATCCTTGAGTTTTCATGAAGTTTTTTTTCATGGGTGCAACTCCTTGCGTAAAATGTATAAAAATGACTAGCATCAATAATAACTATACCAGAACCCCATAAAAAAACCAGAGGGAAAAAACCATGAAATTATTCAATCTTAGCTTTATAGCGACAATTCTATATATATCCACCCTTCAAATATCAGCCTCGCCGCTCGATATGCTGGCTTTTGCTCTTGAAGATATCGCGCAGTCAGAAATAAAAATTACCACTATTCCAAAACTGGAACATCCGTTGATTAAAGATATTTTTGACCAACTGAGCACCACCGAATTTAAGTTTTTTAATACGAACAAAAAATCAGAAGATGCCATCAAAAAGGAATGGGAACATGGTTATTGCAATAAACTCAAAACGCTCAAACAAAATTTGATAGATACCATAAATGACGCGCAATATAAGGTTTTACCGCTCAGCCTTGAGGATGATGCAATAAAGTCATGGGATGTAAAATATAAAGAAATATATAACAAAGAAACAGAGAAATTGGAAAAAACCGACAAACGAGTCTGTTTTAGCGCTATTGAAATTTTAAACTCTCCCGAGGGAGCGATTGCAAAAATTAACACCCTCATCAGAGAACTTGCATGCGAAAAACAAGAGCAATTACCCTGTGGTAATTATGAGCTGGGACTTGAACTTGTTAAACAAAAGTTGGCAACTGATATTTCGAAAGAAGTGAAAGAAAAGTATAACGATATTGATATTTCAAAAAACAAATTTTATGAAATTAAAATGGAAAAACAGAAAAATGCAGAATGTGTCTATTGCAGTATTACATCATCAATCTACATGCTCTTTGCACTCACCAAAAATAATGCGAAAGACGCCATAGATATTCTTAAGCAACATTTATGTTTAAACAGCAGTTGCCCATTTAGCAAACTACAAAAAGCAAGCTCTGAACTTTTTAAATTTAGTGAAAGCTGGCTTGATACAGAATGCGCTGACACACTGGTTCATACACTACCCTATCAAAAAAAATTACAAAAAATTTTTTCTGACATTCAACCAAAAATGCTTGAAAAAATTATTGAAACACTACTAAACGCACGAAGAGCCTATAGGGGAAGAACAAAAATCGATAAACTAGAATTCAAAATCATTTCAAAAGACAATCAAAACACTCTTCATTTTGCAAATCCTATATTCTACACTCCGTCAAGCATTTCAAGTGCCTATAATATTTGGTATAGCTTACAAACAAGCTGGATTTTTATGACAAATCAAAATCCGGCATCTATATTGCGCATTTTTCATCTCTTAAACCAAAAAGTGCCCTATTCTTTAGGACTCATGACCGGAACAGATTCTCATGCATGGTCTGTTGTTGCGCACAAAACATCCTCACAGAATGAATATTTTTTACTTGATACCCTTCCTGGTTATGCAGAACGAAATAATACCATCGAATCTTTAGCGTTTTTGCAAGCATTGGCTGAATGCACTATACAACAATTCTTGGAAATCGGCATCTATAAAGCTAATCCTGGATATCACGCAGTAATTAACGAAAAACTAATTGATATAGGGCCACTCGGCATAAATCTTGACTACCTCGCCCGTTATCACTTTGATCCAACAACATTATTCGAAAACGAACCGAAACTTAAAAAAGCGTTCTTAAAAATTATGTAAAATTTATTTAATAGCCCCTATTTGTTTGAGCAAACTTTGCGTAAACGGCGTTATGGTATAAAAATATGATGACGACAATACCGGCTCGTCACGTAATACGCGCGCAAATGGCAGCACCGCAAATACATTACCTTCGGTTTTTATCGTTAAGTAACCCGACTGCATGCTTTCAGAAGCGTAATCCCTAAATTGTGCAAGCGTTGTTACTGGTTTACCATTAATCTCTTTTAAAATGGTTGCCGGAAATAATGAGCGAGCTTTTGAGCTTTCAGAATTGGGTAAAATATGGGTAATAATAAGCGCTGGTTCCATTTGATGCTCTAAGCATGCATATTTAACTAACTGCGCATTACTTTGCAAAAAAAGCGCAATATGATTGAGCGCCAATTCCATCACCACCATGCCACCTATTAACTCATAATCAATAGTTTCATAGCCGGGGTAACGCATGCGAACAGGTGTTACGGCAGAAAAATCAAACTGCGCCGCCAACTCTTTTTTAACACCATTACGATAGACAACAACATGAATTGTATCGCCCGGCATTAAACGAGAAACGTAATCATACAATGAAACTTTATCTTCACTCCAATGAACCTGAATTTCACCAAAATAATCAACCGCATGCCCATCAATTTCATAGACCATATCACCCGGCTTTACACCGGCTTTATCAAAAGGAGAACCCGGATAGACCTCGACAACATAAAACCCATGTTGTTTTGGATTATGTAAATATTCAGCTATTGCATCTGATCCATTTCCTGAAATCATGCCCAAAAAGGGCTTGCGTAAAAATTTAATGCCGTCGGTAACGGGCGTATCTTCCAACTGTTTTAAGAATAATTGAACTTCACTAATGGGAATAATATAGCCAACATTTTGCGTTCCACCCTCAGATATACCAGCTGAGTTAATACCAACGACACAACCTGCTTTATTAAGCGAAGGGCCGCCCGAATTTCCCGGGTTAATCGGTGCATCAATTTGAATCATTGCATGCCCGTCAATATGTTGGCGACCACTCACTATCCCCACAGTGCTTTTAAGTGATTGTTGACCCAACGGATATCCTAAGGTCATAATTTCATCCGCACGACGAATGGTGTCAGAATCACCAAATTTTAAGAATGGTACTGCGCCTAATTCATGAATAATAATTGCTAAATCCTCAGGGATAACACGTAAAAGCGCCAAATCACGCTCAGGACAGACCCCAATAACTTCCACATCAAAACGGCGTTTACCAAAATGTGGGATTTGAATATAAGCCGCACGATGCTGATCTACTACGTGAGCATTAGTCATTAAAAGTCCGGATTCGTCAATAAAAAAACCGCTTCCCGAGGCGCCCATTTGCTTGGGAGTTTTATAAGGCTCAGACCAATTAAATTGAGCCGAATAGACAAAAACTTGCACCACCGTATTACGCACAAGCGCGTGCACTTTGCCCCACTCAAAATTCCCGGGGCCAGTATTTGCCTGGGTCACCGTCGCCATACATCCGGCTGGTCGGCCTTGCGCCAACTCGGCCTTCATGGTTTCAAGTAAGAGTGCTTGTATTTTTTGCTGCTGATATTGTTGATACTGAACATACCCAACCCAACAAGATAATGCGACTATCGCTAGTATGCCAACATATTTAAAACTTTTAGAATACTTCATCATTGTATGCTACCTACTCTTTTTTTTTAATACTTACCATTACCCATGTGCAGTGTAGCATAAAATTATGATGTTGTGAGTTCTTATTTTTTATTAAAAATTTTCACATCAACTGCTGGGTCTTTCTTAATTTCTCCAACACTTTCAGCCCAAGAACGAACAGCTTTAACAAACCATCCCTGACGCTCCAAAGACGTTTCATTTATCGTGCTATCTGACTGGTACAGCACAATATCAAGAGCATCAAGTTTAACATTCTGGTTTTTTAGCAAATATGACAATACAGCATCTACTATTACTTGCACCGACTCATAAAATCCACAACCATAAATGTCGGAACTAATAAAAGGGAATGCAATTGAGGTAACTTTCCCTTTTTCTGCTTCCTGCAGACTTGTAACATATGATTGCCCTAATTCTATTTTTTGTTGTTTAGTTATTGTACCATTACTACACTGAGGACCATGGGCATGAATAATCTGCATCACATTTTTTCCATATTGAACTCGAACATTTTTGTTGGTATTGAGCCATGCGATTCCAATCCCATCCAAACCATTTTTCTTATCTTTACGCCATATATCATCGATAAAATTTTTATAGGTAATATTATTATCATCAACATATTCTTGTACCGCAGCCTGAAGGACACCTGTAACACCACCACCTGATACCAGTTTTATATTTGCAGCATCAACAACAGCTTGCGCACCCTGTTGCATCATATCCCCTCGTTTTATATATAAAGCAACATTTTTTGGGCCGCCCGAAACAAATGTGTATTTAATACCACCCCAATAGCGCGTATTATTTTCATCTTTATCGCCAATGTATTCTTCTTGCATAATAACCCCGGCAACACCCTTCAACCCGCTTGCAAGCCTATCAACCTCATAGCCATAAACAAACCCGGCAAAAGACACGCCAGCTACCAAAAAAAACTTCATACACACGTTCATGCGACTCCTCATAACATTAAAAAACAACAGCCCAAACAAACCGAATTTGATAAAAATCAAGCATTTTTTATATCAAAAGCTTAATGATGCTGATCAATTAAACGCAAGCAAAAGTATCACAATAAGAACTAAAAAGGTTTTATGGCATCAATTGTCACGTATTTCAATTCTTAATCGCCCCCGAAGTATGAATATAATCAATAATTCTTAGAATGCGATCTTCAGCTTCTTTGCCTGGCCTAAATGCATTGGGGTCTGCAAAAAGCCACACAGATTTAGGATAATAAGCAACTAAACGCACGGTTTCATTATGACTTGCCATGAGTTCGTTCAAAAGACCACGTCCGAAATATTGTTTGGTATTAAAAGAATATTCAACTTTTTCCTTTAATTCTGAAAAAAAGTTAAGTGCAATATTTTCATACACACCCCCGTACTCATTTAAAAAAAGTGAATATTTTTTAAAAGGCATAACCTCTAAAAATGATTTTAATCCAAAGCCTGTCTCTAGTTGTTCACAAACCAAAAGATTATCATCTTTATTAATAAAACCGCTTTCCGATAGAAATTTTTTGTAAAGAGATGAATATAACAGATCTACAGAAAAATCAAAAGAAAAATCAAAATCATGCCGCTGATTATAACCGAAATATACAAATTCCTTTAGGTCATCACAAAAGGATCCTGAAAATGGAATATACCAATACTTTCTATCTTTATTTCCTTTTAATATATCAATAATTTCAGCAGCCATCACCCAATATGATGGTGATTGACCAAGACAAACTACAATATTATTTTTACTGTTTTCACACACTTTTTTAGCAATGCTTTCAATCAGCCATGCACAGTTTTTATCATTATTTAAAAGTGATGACCAGTCGTCTGAATTCCAAAAATTACGCTTCTCATCCAACTCTTTTTCGGTGAAGTTTTGATATTTTTCAACCATTTTTTTTGCAAATGATTCGGGCTCGCTATAGCTTGGAACAAACGATATAAGATCAACATCAATCTGCTGAGCGAGTCGCTCCAACTCCTTAGAAAATTTTTCAAACACATTCGTAACGATTTTATCAGAGTAAGCTGATTTTTGATAAACTACATAATATTCGTTGGCCTTTAATTGCACATATTTTATAAGCTCAATGATTTGCTCTTTCGATAACTTCGAGGTATCAAAAAAAACATGCAGCTCATCTTGGGAACAAAGATTGTCATATTCTTTTTTATCTATTTTGCTTTTCATCATCCTATCATTTGCATAATATCTCATAAGAATTCTATGTTTTGGCAAAACGATATCATTTAAATATTGGTCAACATTTTTTTTATATTTTCGCATTATCAAATCTGTATAATCAGGCATTTTTTTAAATTGGTCAGATATTTTTAAATAACAATTAAATTCTTCATTGATTTCCGCTCCCAATACAACATAGTATTTAACTTTACCATCGTCTCCATCTTTAACAGCCTTAAATAACATCTGGTTCAACACTGCTTGTTTGTACTCTTGCATTTTTTTCCATCGCAGGAGACGTTCTTTTTTATTTTTCCACTGAAAGGCGAATGCTTTTTTGAATTGATCCTCCCTATCCGTCATTTCTTTACCATTTTCTATAATCAATTGTTGAGTTTCATAAATCCCACTTCCTCCAAAACAAAAATCCATCGTATTTGCCTGAAAGCCCACACCCAACAGAAACATTAATGCTATTTTTTTTATATTTGTCTTCATATTTCTTGTCCTTATCGTTATCTATTGTATCACTGCTATTACATTTTATTACTACCTTAATACAATTATACCGTTTTTTAAAAATATGTCAAATAAAAATTATTAAAAAAATTAAAGATTGTATGAATTTGATAAAAATCAGACTTCACTTTATACTTAAAGCTTAACAATACCAATTCCATACCTACTATTTATAAGGGAATATTCAATGGAAACGCAAGCAAAAGCACCAAAACAAGAAAAAAATACCGCAGCATCAAATAATGCGGTTACCTTAGAAAAATTAGTCTCTTTATGCAAACGACGCGGGTTTGTCTTTCAATCCGCTGAAATTTATAGCGGCTTAAATGGCCTCTATGATTTCGGGCCATTGGGCACCCTTATGAAAGAAAATATTTATAACGCCTGGAAAAAGTCATTTAATCGCCTTGATAAAGATATATTTTTTATGGACGGCTCATTATTGGGACCGGAAATTATGTGGACGGCTTCGGGCCATGTCGAAGGCTTTCATGATCCTTTAGTCGACTGTAAAGCATGCCAGGCTCGCTTTCGCGCTGATGATATCGACCTGGAAAAACCGTGCCCTCGTTGCGGTAAAAAAGAATGGAGTGAAGTTCGCGAGTTCAATCTTATGTTTCAAACACAGGTTGGCGCAAACACCGAAAACAGCTCACGCGCTTATTTGCGCCCTGAAACCGCACAAACCATGTTTGTACAATTCAAAAACGTTATGACGAGCAGTCGCGCAAAAATCCCTTTTGGTATTGCACAAATTGGTAAAGCATTTCGTAATGAAATTACGCCAAAACAATTTTTATTTCGTGTGCGTGAATTTGAACAGATGGAAATCGAATGGTTTTGTAAAGCTGAAACGGCTCTTGAGTTTTTTGAATTCTGGCGCACAGAACGTCAAAATTTTTATACCGCAATCGGTATTAATCCAAGCAAGATTCATTTGCGAGATCATGACAAAGATGAACTTTCACATTACTCTTCAGCGACATCTGACGTTGAATATGAATTCCCTTTTGGCTGGAAAGAGCTTGAAGGCATAGCTTATCGCGGCAATTTTGATTTAACCCAGCATAGTACATTTTCCGGTAAAGATCTTGCCGTTTTTGATGAAGAAACACAACAATCATATACGCCTCATGTTGTTGAATGTTCGGTTGGGGTTGGCCGCTTATTCCTCACCTTATTATTTGATGCATACCGTGAAGAAGAAACAGTAACCGAATCGGGTGAAACCGATACGCGTGTTGTTCTTGCGCTCCATCCATCAATTGCACCGGTGAAAGTTGCATTTTTTCCGTTGGTTAAAGCTTTAGCAAGCGAAGCAGAAGTTTTGTACAAAGAATGTAAAAAGCGAGGCATTTCAGCACAATTTGATGTAACCGGGTCAATTGGTAAAAGATACCGTCGCCAAGATGAAATCGGAACACCTTATTGCATAACCTACGATTTTGAAAGCGCTCAGGATAAAACGGTTACCATTCGCTATCGTGATTCGATGCAACAAGAACGTATCGCTATTGATAAAATATATGATTATTTAAAACAGTTGACACCGTTCAACGAGTAAGTATACAGTAACACATTATGTCACTCAATTATTCAATTACGCACTCTCCTGGTAGGGTGCTTTTACTTTCTATTATTGGCATTATTATCATAGGGACATTTTTGCTTGCATTGCCAAGCGCACAAATCGTCCCCCATGATCTTATTGATCTTTTTTTTACGGCAACATCTGCCACCTGTGTTACAGGGCTACTCACCATCCCTCTTACTGAATTTACTCTTTTTGGTAAAGCCATTATTTTAGGACTTATTCAAATTGGTGGGCTCGGACTTATCACAATGACCGTATTTTTAATTTCTCTTTTCTTTCAGGTGGGCATAAAAACACATCTGATGGCCGGACATTTATTAGAATTGGATAACTGGAAAAACAGTAAACGCATTATTGCATTTATTGCAACGCTCACCTTTAGCGTTGAATTGCTCGGCGCTCTTTTGTTTTATTATATCATCCCAGCCCAAGCAACGGATGACCCTCTCTGGTTTACTGCGCTTTTCCACGCAATTTCTTCTTTTTGCAGTGCAGGATTTTCAATTTTCCCTCAAGGAATGTCGATTTTTTTTAACAATAGCCCTTTTTTAATTATAACCATATTGCTTATTGTTATTGGAGAATTAGGATTTGTGACGTGGCATGAACTTACCCAAATGGCACAGGCAAGTTGGGAGCGACGTTGGTTTAAGCTTTCGCTGCACAGCACCATAGTACTTTCTTATTCAAGTATGTTAACCTGTGGCACTATTATATTTTTAGGTCTTCTTGAAGGCGCAACCTCATTAGCGGACAACTCTTTTTATTATACGTTTCTCAACATTTGTTTTAATGCAATTTCATTTAAAAGCTGCGGGTTTACCACGGTTTCAGTTGCTACATTCCAGTGCGCAACATTTCTTTTAATCATGGTTGTTACCTTTATTGGCTCATCACCTGGATCAACAGGAAGTGGTATCAAAGTGACCTCACTTGCATTAGTAGTTGCCACCATTCACGCGGTGCTGACCGGAAGATCCGTCGTTGAAAGCTATGGAAGGCGTATTCCCCAAGAACAAATTTTTAAAGCCCTTGCAATCGTTTTTTTAGCAATTGGTTGGGTTATTATGACAACATTTTTATTATTATTAACCGAATATAATCCTTCTTGTGCACCCTTTCCTTTGTTTTTTGAATCAATTGCAGCATTTGCAAATTTAGGAATTAGCCTTGGCATAACGCCATTATTAAGCAGTTCAGGAAAAATTATTATTATGTTAAGTATGCTTATCGGGCGAGTGGGCGCGCTCACGCTTATTTTAGCGATTAAACGACATAGAGAAACAACTGAGTTTCAGTATCCTGAAGAACGAGTAATGCTCACATAAAATATTTCTTTTTTATTTTTAATATAAGGAACAAACCTATGAAATTTTGCGTTATTGGCGTTGGAAACTTTGGCTATCATCTTGCAACAAAACTTGCAGAACATGGCATGGAAGTGCTTGCCGTTGATGAAGATGAATCATCAGTTTCATCGATTAGCGATAAAGTTACCCAGGCAATTTGCATGCGCGTTAAAGATGAAGATTCCTTACGTAGTATCGGCATAGAAGAGATGGATACGGTGATCGTGGCAATGGGGGAAAACTTTGCTCAATCTATCTTAGTTACCGCTCTTTTAAAACAAAAGCTTAAAGTACCTAATGTCATTGCACGGGCAATTAGTGTTGTTCATAAAGATATTTTAGAACTTATCGGTGCCGATTATGTTGTACTGCCTGAACAAGAAATGGGAATTCGACTTGCTGATAAGTTGAGCCTTAAATATGGCAATTTTATTCGTATCACCGAAAACTTTTCAGTTTTATATCTTCATGCACCCGCCCGTTTTATTGGTAGAACCGTTGATCGTCTTGATTTTGAAGATGGCTATCATGTTCATTGTTTAGGCAAAAAAGATCAAGATACCATTCTGCCTCTTTCAACAACGTATATCATCGAAGAAGGCGATACACTCGTCTTTGCTGGAGAAAATAGAGACTTAGAGAAAATAAGCAAGCTATAATATTATTTACAAATTGAATTCTTTTTTGTTATGCTAAAAATAGTATATTAACATACGTAATTTTAGAAAATAAAGAGGAATTCGAACATGAATTATAAACTAAGCATTGCATGTCTCAGCATTCTCATGAGTGTTTCAGGATTATTTTGTGGAAAAATAACTATCTATAATGAAACCCCGAGCACCATACAAGCAACTTTTACTCCTTACGAAATGGTTCCCGTTGCGGGGACTGCACGCTTAGCAAAAGCTTACAAAGACATCCACACAATAACGGTGAACCCAAACAGCACACAAACTTATGAAGCAAGTGCACCATCAGGATACCTCGTACCTGTTTTAAAAACACCAATAATAAATTATTACGGACTTGATGGATTTAATTTTACAAGCCCCTCAAAATTTATAGTAAAAGGTGCCGCAGGTGAAACCTTCTCAGATTATTCTAAAATAGATGTACCCGAATCAGGATCGTGGCAATTATGGATTAAATCGGCTTAATAATTTTTAAAATAAAAAGGAATTCTATCATGAACTACAAGCTTAGCGTTTTTTGCCTCAGCATACTTTTAAGCGCATCATCACTCTTTAGCGGAACAATAACCATTGTAAACCAAACAAATACACCTGCAACGGTAAGCTTTAAAACAATGTGGCCTAATGCAGATGGTACTGTATGGACACAGGGCGAAAATATAACTGCATTTGCCGTACCAGCAAATAGTAGTGCTGGATGGAGTGGACCTAATCTTGTCCTTAACAAATTCAAATTCTCGAGCAATGCAACCTTTGCAATTGGAGGCGCGGTGGGAGAAAGATTTACAGCCGGTGCCGACGGTGTTTATTCAGGCATTGTAGTTCCTACAGGCGGTATATGGACAATTTATATTGTTAATAGATAAAAAACCTGAGCGACTGTTATCGTAATAATTCCGTAAAAATGCTTTTTTTGGTATACTTAAACTGTTAAGACTTGCAACAAAGAAATAGTATATAAACAGTTAAGTAACCCATCATATTAGAAAAATAGAAAACCTATGAAAAAAAGAGATTTTTACGACGTATTAGGCATAGCAAAAGCAGCAACTGCCGATGAAATAAAAAAAGCATATCGAACTCTTGCGATGAAATATCATCCTGATCGCAATCCCGACAATAAAGAATCGGAAGAAAAATTCAAAGAAGTTCAAGAAGCATACGAAATACTTTCTGATGAAAAAAAACGTCATACCTATGATAAATTTGGTCACGATGGCATACAGAATAGTGGCGGCCAGTATCACGGTGACCCGTTTGCTGGTCAATTTGGCGACCAATTTGAAGATATTTTCTCAACTATTTTTGGTGGCGGCGGTCGACGACAAAAACAACAACGAAAAAAAACAGGCCCAACCCCTCTTCGTGGTCATGACATTACGCATGATATCACTATAACACTTGAAGAAGCATTTTCTGGTGCTAAAAAAGACGTAACCTATTACCATTTTGTTCCTTGTGCAACCTGCAAACATACGGGCATGACAAAAGATACCACGCTTGAAACCTGTACGGTTTGTCACGGCACCGGTCAACTTAATTACAGCAGCGGGATGCTCTTTATGCAAGCAGGCGCTTGTCACGCGTGTTCAGGCCAGGGCTTTACCCTCAAAAATCCGTGCAAAACATGTCATGGGCAATCACGCGTACAAAAATATGATACCATTTCAATTTCGGTGCCAAAAGGCATTCAGAGCGGTACAACTATGCGCGTCAGCGGTGCTGGCGATGCCGGCGTTTATGGCGGGCCTGCAGGTGACTTATTAGTACAAGTAACCGTTACCGCACATAAGCGCTTTAAACGGGTCAATGACGATCTTGAGTGCACTGTTGCCGTGACCTACCCTGAATTAGTTTTTGGTGCTTATATTGATATTGAAAACATTGATGGCAGCAAAGAATCCATTAAAATTAATCGCGGATGTCCGGTTGGCGAACGCATTACGGTTAAAGGAAAAGGTTTTACCCGCTTGCGCTCAAGCGGTCGTGGCAATTTGGTAATAACCACAACCTGTCATATCCCAACAAAACTTTCAGCTGAAGCAGAAAAAACATTACATGAATATTCAAAAGAAATTGGCACAAAAACCGACGGCAACGACGGTATTATCGCAGGATTTTTTAAGAAATTTTTGGGATAGCACAACAGAAAAAGCTCTGCGGACCCGTGCAATTCCCTCCTTCGCCAAGGCTTCCGACTTCGCCAAGGCTACGACGGACAGGTCGGCGGGCAGGCCGAGTTACGTATCGCCGTGTCCGCCATAGTTTTAACGACGGCGGAAGAACCTTAATCGAGGCGCATTTAATATTTTTAAAAATTAATCTACATGAAACGGGCGACATAAAAATCGCCCGTTTTTCGCATCAGATCTATCCTTTGGCTTATCTTTAAAAAAACATTATTTTCTTATTGACAATATTTAAAATTGCTTTAAGCTTAATAGTGTAGTATAAAATAGTTTAATTAATGTAAATATAAAAAAAAGTGAATAATCATGAAAAAACAAATAAGAAATTTAACCTTACTTAGCCTCATCGCAGGGGCGGCATGTGTACCGCAACAAGTGGATGCGATGAACATTAAAGTAAACGTAACAGAATGGGTACGAAAAAATTTCAATGATGTGCTATTAAAGGCTGTAGAAAATGACGATATAAAAACCGTACAGTACTGCCTTGATAAAGGCGCAAATATGGAGACAAAAGGCGAGCGTGACTTCACGCCTTTATTAGCCGCAAGCGGTTATGGGTATATTGAACTCGTAAAGTTTTTTTTAGAAAAAGATGCAAATAGAGAAGCCAGAAGCAGGCTTGGCAAGACTCCTTTAATCCTTGCAGCCCTCATTGGATACGACCTCGATATAATAAAGATTCTTGTAGAGTATGGCGCAAACATCCAAGCAAAAGACAATAATGAACTGACCGCCTATGACCATGCATCACAAAAGGGTCATAATGACATTGCACAGTATCTTTTAGACGTCCAAAATGAATTTAATAGCTTTAAAAATAACCCAACGAAACTGACGGTCTCAACTATAAAAGCACCGCTCATCCCCAAAGTTTCCAAAAGCACACTTTTAAAAATTCTCTATAAAAACAATGTATTTTATATCGATACAATCCACTGCCTTTCAATGTTCGAGAAACTCAAAAAGAATAAAGAATTCTTAAAAATTCTGAGCGATTGTAAGTTTTTGCAATGCAATACTTTAGAATTAAAAAGACTGAAAAAAAATGGTTTTCTATTAACATCGGATGAATTTGATATGAAATCAATTTTATCTCAGCATCAGAAAGATAGCATATTTACTGATGTTATAATTGAGTAAATATAAAAAAGAGTAAATAATCATGAAAAAAAATATAATAAAATTAGCATTAGTCGGCCTTATCACAGGAGCCGCATGTGTACCACAGCAGGCAGAGGCAGTAAACTGGAAAAATGTGATCGGCTATACAGCGATCGGAACCAGCCTTGTTTATGGCAGCTATAAACTTTATAAATTATATAATTTGACCCAAGAAGAATTAGATGCTCAATTATTCCATGCTTCAAAAAACAATAATTTAAAAAGTGTACAATGGTGCCTTAATAATGGCGCAAACTTAGAAGTCAAAAATAACGATGGCTGGACCAATTTAGATGGCTGGACCCCTTTAATGGTGGCAGTCTCTTATGGGAATGCTGAAATCGTAAAAAATCTTTTAAAATATGGCGCGAACTCAGAAGCCAACGATAATTATTTTGGCCAGACCCCGTTAATGTGCGCAGTCACTTATGAGTATGCTGAAATCATAAAGACTCTTTTAGAATATGGCGCGAACTTAGTAGCCAAAGATAACAAGGGTCGGACCCCGTTAATGCGCGCAGCCTTTTCTCTGGATACTGAAATCGTAAAAATTCTTTTAGAATATGGCGCGAACTCAGAAGCCAAAGATAACAATAATCAGACTGCATATGATATCGCATTACGAATGCGTAGAAATGAAACTGCAGTTTATCTTTTAGACGTCAAAAATGAATTAAATAACTTTAAAAATAATCCAACGAAATGGACTGTTGTTGCACCATGCATACCCACGATGCCCAAAAGCGCATTTTTACGGATGCTTTATAAACACAGAATCC
>Ga0207066_1091_pt1 | contig 23429 bp, 24 predicted proteins | sample Alteio_BWMinCont_24_FD_153490 | JGI IMG/M metagenome (GOLD analysis project Ga0207066, IMG submission 153490) | Enriched cells from forest soil in Barre Woods Harvard Forest LTER site, Petersham, Massachusetts, United States -... | ecosystem: Environmental > Terrestrial > Soil > Temperate forest >...
TCGGCGGCAATGTGCAACAAGCCAACCTGACCCGCAAGATCACCCCCACGTATCCGCCGCTCGCCAAACAGGCCCGCATTCAAGGAACGGTCCGCTTCACGGCGATTATCGGTAAGGACGGCTCCATCCAGAATCTGCAGCTGGTGAGTGGCCATCCGCTCCTAGTGGAGTCGGCGCGGCAGGCAGTTACGCAGTGGCAGTACAAACCTACGCTCCTCAACGGAGAGCCGGTCGAGGTTGTCACTACAATCGATGTCAATTTTACGCTAAGTCAATAGAAGTATAAATTCAACTCGCAGGAGACAAAGATGTTTTTACAATTGCAAGTGTGGGCCATTATGCTGTTGCAAGAAGGCACCAGCGGAGCCCTCAATTTCGACGTACGAAGTATGTGGGATAACATGGGATGGATGGCCAGAAGCGTGGTCATCGTGCTGTTCCTCATGTCGGCCTGGTCGATTGGTGTCATGATTGACCGCCTGATCGCCTACAACGGCGCCCGCAAACAATCGCGCCAATTCGCCCCCGCTGTCGCAGGCGCGTTGCGTGAAGGCAAACTGGACGAGGCAATCAAAATCGCCGACCGTTACAATAAGAGCCATCTGGCGAAGGTTGTTGTGGCGGGGCTACAGGAATTCCGGGCGCATCAGCTTAGCTCGGAAATCCCTGGCGAAGAAATTGAAGCTTCAAGGCGCGCTTTGGAACGCGCCGAGGCGATCGTGCACGCCGAACTGAAACGCGGCGTCAGCAGCCTGGCTACCATCGGATCGACCTCGCCTTTCGTAGGGCTGTTCGGAACGGTAGTCGGCATTATCAACGCGTTCAAAGGTATCTCGCAACAGAAGTCGACCGGCCTCGGCGCGGTCGCCGGCGGTATTTCCGAAGCGCTGGTAACCACGGCCGTCGGTCTGTTCGTGGCCATCCCCGCCGTCTGGATGTACAACTACTTCACCAATCGAATCGAAGCCTTTGACGTCGAGATGGGGAACTCCAGTTCGGAACTGATCGATTACTTCCTCAAGCGTACTCAAAAAGCTGGAGCGGCCAAGTAGCCTCAGGGAGAACGCGCGAGTTGAATTCGGGTAGCGGGCGCCGGTTCAATGACTGGCGCTCCGTAACCCAAAAGGAGTTAGATATGGAAAAGAAGAAAGCTCCACCGCCGGTAGCCGACATTAACGTCACGCCGATGGTGGACGTTATGCTAGTACTGCTCATCATCTTCATGGTCATCACGCCGATGCTCACGAAGGGCCAGCAGGTGGACCTGGTGCGGACTAAGAACCCCATCACAATGCAGGCCGCCGACAAAGAGGACGCAATACTGATCGCCGTCACGCGCAATGGAGGCATCTTCCTCAGCCCGGGAAACACCCGCATGACCGCGGAACAACTCCCGGAAAAGGTGCGCGACCTTCTTACCAACAAAGTGGACAAGACGGTATTTGTTAAGGCGGATGCGCGGGCACAGTATAAGGTGGTCGAAGATGTGGTAGACAATTTGCGTGCGTCGGGTGTGGACCAGATCGGGTTAATCACCGAAGCCATCCCGTCGGACAAACCGAAGCCGGCCACGCCAGCTCCGGCGAAATGATAGGATCTTTCCGGAACGAAGAAGTGAATTAAGGAACGAGGTACTTACTATGTCAATGGCAGTGGGCTCCAGCGGAGGGCCAAAATCGGACATTAACATGACGCCGCTTATCGACGTGTTGCTGGTGCTGCTCATCATCTTCATGGTGATCACGCCGCTGACGCCTCACGGTTTGGAGGCGTTGGCGCCGCAACCCCCCGACAAGAAGAATACTCCTCCGCCCGATCAGGACCGAACCGTGGTGATCGTGATTGATAAAGACAAGAAGATGCACATCAATAACGAGGACACCGACGAGGATAAGCTCGGCGGCCGGCTGGAGGCGATATTCAAAACCCGCGCCGAGCGTGTAGTTTTTGTGAAGGGCGATCCCGATCTGGAATACCAGGTTGTGGCGAAGGCGATCGACATCGCCAAGGGTGCGCAGATCGAGAAGATCGGTCTGATGACGCCCAAGGTGGAAGCCGGCAATTAAACAAATTTCGTTACGGGCCGTTCACGCTCGGGTGTATGGTCTGTTTGGTAACTATCGACGACTATGAAGAGCACACTATTAACATTAGGAATTGGGCTGCTGGTTTTACTTGGATCAGGCTGCGACAAACTGAAGTCGCGTGACGCGCTGAATCATGGTGTTCAGGCCTACAAAGGGGCCAAGTATGCCGACGCCGTCGAGTATTTCAAGACAGCAGTCCAGCTCGATCCGACAAACCTGAACGGGCGCCTCTATTTGGCAACCGCTTACATGAGCCAGTACATCCCCGGGGCCGAATCGCCGGAAAACGTACAACTGGCAAAACAGGCGCAGGAGGAGTTTGGCAGGGTCCTCGAAAAGGATCCCAACGACAAGACTGCCCTAGCCTCCCTCGCTTCGCTAGCCTATCAACAAGCGCAGGGCCAGCCGGACCTGGATGCCAAGCTCAAGAAGCTCGAGGAAGCCAAGGATTGGTACCTGAAGCTCATCGCCGCCGACCCCCAGAACAAAGAAGGCTTCTACAGCTTGGGCGTAATCGACTGGGTGAAGTGGTACGCCCCCTGGATGAAGGCTCGTGCTGAACTCGGGATGAAACCTGAAGAGCCCGGTCCAATCAAGGACAAGAAGGTTAAGGCCGAGTTGCAGGAAAAATATAGCGCGACAATCGAGGACGGAATCAAGAACCTCCAAAAGGCGCTCGACATCGACAAGGATTACGACGACGCCATGGCTTACATGAACCTCCTGATCCGCGAGAGGGCCGATCTGGACGAAAGCCCGGACCAATACACGAAGGACGTCACCACGGCCGATGGCTGGGTTCAGAAGGCGCTGGATACCAAGAAGGCGAAGGCCGCTAAGGCCGCCGCCGCGCAGCAAGCCCAGGGCATCACGACCGACAATTAACTTATCGCATCAGCAAGCCGATTCGCGGGTTACAGGACGCGGATCGGCTTGTTTTGTTTCTCCACCACCCGCCCAACCACATAGGCGTCGCTGAAGCCGGCCTCAAGCCTGGCAGCGTCAGCTTCGGGTAGCGAGATAAGTAAACCGCCTGAAGTCTGCGGATCATAAAGCAGATCGTCGACGTCGGACCGGCCCTCCACGCAAGAAGCCGCGAACTCACGGTTATTCTTCAATCCTCCGGGAACCGCCCCTTGACGTGCGTATTCCGCGGCGCCCGGCAGAAACCGGACGGCCCGGGAGTCGATCTCGATCGTGACCTGGCTCGCCAACGCGACTTCGCGCGCATGGCCGATTAGGCCGAAGCCCGTCACGTCCGTGCAGCCATGGACTTCAACCGTGAGCATCGCCTCACAAGCCCGGCGATTCAGCGTCAACATCGATTCGACCGCGGCCTGGACATCCGATTCTCGGGCGATGCCCTGTTTCAGGGCGGTGGCGATCACTCCCGTCCCAATACGCTTGGTGAGCAGCAGGACATCGCCGGGGCGCGCGCCCGCGTTCGTCTTGATCCTATCCGGGTGGATCGTGCCGGTCACCGCGTACCCGAACTTTACCTCATTGTCGGTGATACTGTGGCCGCCTAACAGAGCGCAGTCCGCTTCGTGGATCTTCTCCGCGCCGCCCTTTACGATTTGAGCCAGATCGTCGGGATCCCGCTTGGCCGGCCACGCCAGGATCGAAAGCGCCGAAAGGGGTTTGCCGCCCATGGCGTAGACGTCGCTGAGCGCATTCGCCGCGGCGATGGCGCCGAACGTGTAAGGATCGTCCACGATGGGAGTAAAGAAATCGACCGTCTGCACGAGAGCGCACTCCGGCGTCAGCTTGTACACGCCGGCATCGTCGGCAGTGTCAAACCCGACCAGCACGTTCTCGTTCGCCCAGCGTGGGATCTGGGCGAGCACACGGTCCAAAACCTTTGGACTCAGCTTGGACGCTCAACCAGCGGCACTGGTATGCGCGGTCAGCTTACTAGTTTTTGTGGAAGCCACGGTCCTAGGATACAAGGAAATTGAGGAATCTTAGAACTGATAAAGCATCAGGTACACCACCACGCCGGTCACGCTGACATACAGCCAAATCGGCAGCGTCCACCGCGCAATCTTGCGATGACGTTTGAAATCGGCGCGTAACCCGCGGCGCAACGTAATGACTGCCAGCACTGGGACGGTGGCGGCTAAAGTCGTATGCGTGATCAGGATGCTGAAGTAGACCGGTCGAATGGCGCCGGTCTTCTGGTAAGGCACAGATCCGACATGCGCGTGATAAATCAGATAACAAACTAGAAACGCCATCGAAACCCCGAATGCTGTCAGCATCACGCGACGGTGCGCCTGAGTGTGGCCGCTCCGGATCAGCATGTAGCCTATAACCAGAAGAACGGCCGCCATGCCGTTCAAGGTCGCATCCACGGCCGGCAGACTGTGGATATCGATCAAGAGCGTACTCGCAGGAGTTCGTGGATTCCCGAAATCAACCGGGGAATGACCGACGATTCGGAGGTATCGTAATAGCCTCGAATATGCGCTTGGCGGTCCACCAATACGAAACGCGTACTGTGCTCAAGCGTTCCATCGACGTTGCCCAGCTTGAACGCATCGCGGTCCAGTTTCTGAAGCGTCGCCTGGGGGCCGGTGAGAAAGTACCAGCGCTCGAACGAAGCACCGTGAGTCTTCGCATATTCGGCCAGAACCTGCGGCGTGTCCCTCGCTGGATCCACGGTAAACGAAACCAGCTTCACGTCTTGAAGTTTGACAATCGCATCCTGCACTTCCCGCAGCTGAGAGGTCATGCGCGGACATGGGCCGGGACAGGTGGTGTAAATAAAATCCGCCACCCAGATCTTCCCCTGGAGCGCGCGGCTCGAAAACGGCTGGCCGTCCTGTGCCGTTAGCGTGAACTCCGGCACCGCGCCGAAATCGTCCAGAGAACTTCTGGGTGATCCGCAAGCGGTGAGCAGGCAAATGGCGAGCAGAACGATAGGCGCGGCGAAAACTGCAAATTTCATGCAGGACGGTCGATGAGCATCAAACTGTACAACACCGGCAAGTAAATTACGGACGCCAGCAAAACCCGGCGCGCTTGCTGCCGGGTACGCTGGGTGCGAATACCCAGCCCGGCGTACACGAAAAACATACCTAATGCGAGTGCGCCAATCAGGTACACGTTTCCGGTCATGGACAGAAACTTCGGAATCAGACTGATGGGGATCAACGCGAGCGAGTACAACAAAATCTGGCGCGCTGTGGATACGCCGTCTGGCTCTACGACGGGAAGCATACGGATGCCTGCCCGCTCGTAATCTTCGCGGTACATCCAGGCGATCGCGTAAAAATGTGGAAACTGCCAGATGAACAGAATGGCAAAAAGGATCCAGGCCTCCCAGGTCAGCTTTCCGCTCGCGGCCGCATAGCCTATCAACGGCGGCATGGCTCCCGGAATCGCGCCGACGGTGGTGGAATGCGGCGAACGTTGCTTGAGCGGCGTGTAGACGAACAGATAACTCAGGAGCGTGAACAGGCCCAGCAACGCGGTGAGGGCGTTCGCGCCAAACCACAATTCTACAAACCCGATTAGCGAAATCAGGATCGCGAACAAAAGCGCTTTGTTCGACTCCAGCCGTCCGGCCGGCAAGGGACGATTACGCGTCCGCTTCATCTTGCCGTCCGCCACGCGTTCATACCACTGGTTCAAGGCGGCGGTTCCGGAGGCGATCAGCCCCGTACCGATAATCGTGTGCAGCAGTGCGAGAAAATGCCAGCCGGCAGTCGCGCCGAAGAAGTATCCAATCCCCGTACTCATCAGGATGAGCCAGGTAACTCGCGGCTTAGTTAACGCGATGTAGTCCTTCATTAGAGGCCGAACATGTGGGGACTTGACTTTACAACATAACACAATAACCGCAAGAATTCTAGTTAAGGCAGAAAATTTGTCAAACCGAAACGAAGCCGTCCGCTGTACCTCTGCGCTCCGAGGTATAGTGAAATGACTTCGGAGGCACATGCCTGACATTACTGTTCTGATCCCCATCCTGATCGTCGTGATCTACCTGCTGTCGTCCATCAAGATCCTGGCCGAATATGAGCGTGGCGTTATCTTTCGGCTTGGCCGTGTACTGCCGCAGCCCAAGGGTCCCGGTGTCATTCTCGTTTTCGCTCCAATCGATCGCATCGTGCGCATCTCGCTGCGCATTGAGGCGATGGAAGTCCCGCCTCAAGACGTCGTCACTCGAGACAATGTCACGGTCAAAGTAAATGCCGTGGTTTATTTTCGGGTGGTCGATCCCACTAAGGCCGTCATCGAAGTGTCCAATTTCCTGTATGCCACTTCGCAGGTAGCCCAAACCACGCTGCGCAGCGCGCTGGGCGAGGTCGAACTGGACGAACTGCTCAGCCAGCGTGAGAAGCTGAACATCCGTCTGCAATCGGTCCTGGACGCGCATACGGGTCCTTGGGGCGTGAAGGTAACCGTCGTGGAAGTGAAACAGGTGGACCTGCCCGACCAGATGATCCGAGCCATCGGCCGGCAGGCCGAAGCCGAGCGCGAGCGCCGCGCCAAAATTATCCACGCCGAAGGCGAATATATGGCGGCGGAAAAACTCGGTATGGCGGCCGAACTGATTCAGAAGCAGCCTGCTGCGATTCAGCTCCGCTACCTGCAAACGCTGGTCGAAATCGGCTCGGAGAAAAATACGACGGTTGTGTTCCCATTGCCAATCGATATATTCTCGTCTTTGACGCACGCCTTGGACAACCTGGGCGGAAAGAAATAGGAAGGCTGACGTTTTGGCGAAGAACGAAGAAGGCGAATTTGAATTAGTACTCGGGAACCGGCAGCTGATCAGTGTGTTCCTGATCGTTGTCATCCTGTTGGCCGTTTTTTTCTCGATGGGGTACATCGTGGGGCGCAACTCCGCGCCCGGCGCCACCGTGGAGTCGGCGCAGAATAGCAAGCCCAGTGCGCCCGAAGCTGCTCAAAAGGAGAGTCCGAGTCCGAGCCCGCCGGCGGCATCCCAAGAATCGCCAGTAGCTCCGGCCAATGACGCGCACACGACGACCCAACCGGAAAAGGCTGCCCCTGCGCGGAAGGAGCGTGCACCCGCCCCCGCGGTAAAGGAATCCAAGCCGGACCCGGCAGGAGCTCGTGTTCCGGCGGAGGAGCGCGCTTCGGCTAGTGGTGAACCCGCGCCTGGGCAGTATTGGCAAGTAGTCGCTGCCGCCCGCCCCGATGCGGAAATCATCGCCGAAGCTCTCACTAAGAAGGGCTTCCATGCAGTGGTGGCGCCGGGTCCAAGAGAGGGTGTCTTTCGCGTGGTGGTTGGTCCGCTAAAAGACGCCGCGGCGCAGGCCCAAACTCGCACCGGTCTCGAAGCCGCCGGGTTTAAGAATCCGCTCATGCGAAAATACTGAATTGGAGCCCGCTCAATCTCTGGTCCAAATCGAAACGCGCCCGTTCGCCGGACCCCGTCTTCCCGAATGGCTTCGCAAGAGCGCGCGACACCCATACGAAGTGCATGCTCTGAAAACGGAATTGCGGCGTTTGCGTCTGCACACGGTTTGCGAGTCGGCCCGCTGCCCGAACTTGCATGAGTGTTTTCACCGTGGCGCCGCGACATTCATGATCCTAGGTAACCTCTGCACCCGGGGTTGCGGATTCTGTTCGGTGCCCAAGGGTTCGCCCCGCACGCAGAAATTTGCGCTCGATCCCGACGAGCCAGCCAACGTCGCGAGCATGGCGGCGTCCTTAAACTTGCGCTACATCGTAATTACTTCGGTAAATCGCGACGACCTGCCGGACGGCGGCTCCGAGCATTTCGCTGGAACTGTTCGCGAAGTTCGCCGGACGCTCCCTAACAGCCGCATCGAAGTCCTGACACCGGATTTTTGTGGCGATCTAACCTCGGTCGCGCGCGTGCTTGACGCTGCACCGGATGTGTTCAACCACAACATGGAGACGGTCGCTCGCCTGTACCGTCGGGTACGCCCGCAAGCGGACTACAGGCAGTCTCTCGATGTTCTTCGTTTCGCCAAAAACTACCGCCCGAATGTGCTCACTAAGTCCGGTTTGATGGTCGGGCTCGGCGAGGACCAGGCTGAAGTAAAGCAGCTCCTGCGCGACCTACGCGCCGCCAGCGTGGATGTCGCGACGATCGGCCAGTACCTGCAGCCCACACGGCGCAATCTGCACGTCGCTGCCTATGTGACCCCGGACCAATTCGATGCCTACCGCGAGTATGGCCTCTCGATCGGTTTCAAAATGGTGTTTAGCGGTCCATTGGTTCGCAGCTCCTACATGGCGGACCAGGTAAATGAAGAAGCTTCCCGCATCGTTCATTAACTTCATTCTGGCGCTGCTTGCGGCGGTGCTGCTCTTTCTAACTTTTCCAAACCTGGTCTTCCCCGATTTTGGGCTTCCTTGGCTTGCGCCGCTGGCATTGACGCCCTTGCTGATCGCCCTCGCGCGGGAGCCGCGGCCGCTTTGGCGATTTCTGCTGGGGGAGTTCGCGGGAATCGTCTACTGGCTGGGAGTCTGCTACTGGATCCAATTCGTTCTGGAGGTCCACGGCGGAATGGGCCGTTGGGGCGGATGGGGAACGTTCGCACTATTTTGCATCGCAAAGGCAGTGCACCTGGCTGTATTCAGTTTGTTGGCTGCCGTGTTGCTTCCCACGACGTTCGCTATTCCTGCGATTGCCGCGCTTTGGACCGGCATCGAGCGCACGCATGGAACGTTTGGCTTTGCCTGGCTGGCGCTGGGTAATGCCGGGATCGACATGCCGCTACCGATGCGCTTGGCGCCGTTCGTCGGTGTGTACGGCATTTCATTCCTCTTCGCGATGACCGCCACAACCGTCGCGCTTCTCATCCTTCATCGCAGCCGCCGGCAGTTGTATTGGCTCGCGGTCATCCCCGGCTTGTTGCTGCTGCCGGACCTGCCCGCGCCGGAAACGCCCGCCGAAACCGCGGTTGTAGTGCAGCCAAACATGCCCGCGGAAGAGCAGTGGACATCTGCGACAGCGGCTCAGGAACGCGACCACCTGATCGACGCATCGCTCGAAGCGGCTCTGCATTCGAGCGCGCACTTGATTGTGTGGCCGGAAGTTCCTGGTCCGATCTACTACTACCGCGATCCTAAGTTTCACGAGGAAGCAACCGACCTGGCCCGCTCCACGCACGCCTATTTCTTGTTTGGAACCGTTGCCGAAACACCGCAAGGCGCTCCACTGAACTCGGCGGTTCTGCTGCGGCCGGATGGCAGCCTGGTAGATAGGTACGACAAAATCAATTTAGTCCCGTTCGGCGAATTCGTCCCCCGGTTCTTCGGATTCGTAAACCGCATAACGCAAGAAGGCGGAGACTTCGCTTCCGGCAACCGCATCGTGGTGTTTTCCCAGGATGACCACCGCCTGGGTGCATTTATTTGCTACGAATCGGCCTTCCCGGCCGAGGTGCGCGAGTTCGTCCGTGAAGGAGCGAACCTGCTGGTCAACCTATCCAACGACGGTTATTTCGGCCACAGCGCCGCGCGCGAGCAACACTTGGAGATCGCACGCATGCGAGCCGTAGAAAACCGGCGGTGGCTGCTTCGTTCGACCAACGACGGGATCACCGCCGTTATCGATCCCGGCGGGCGTGTGCAGCTAAGGCTGCCCATGTATCGGGAGTTTGTCGCGAACATGAATTTCGCCTTTGCCAGCGACAGGACACTCTACACACAGCACGGCGATTGGTTCGCTTGGGGCTGTTTACTGGCCGCCGGAGTCGCGCTGTTCTTCTCCCAAATGCCCCACTACGCACCTCGCATCAGCCGTGACGGATCACCAGAACATCGCCGTCCTTGACGATGTATTCTTTCCCTTCCAGCCGCAGCAATCCTTTTTCGCGGACACCCGGATACCCGCCGTGATCGATGAGCGCCTGCCAGTTCACCACTTCGGCTCGAATGAACTTCTTCTCAAAATCGCTGTGAATGGCTCCCGCGGCGTTCACCGCTTTGCTGTTCATGGGGATGGTCCAGGCACGCACTTCGGTTTCGCCCGCCGTTAGGAATGACATCAAGCCGAGCAGTGCGTAGGTAGCCTTGATCAACCGTTCCAGTCCCGATTCCTTCAGGCCATAGCTCGCCAGATACTCGCGCGCCTCGCCGGCGGAAAGCTCGGCCAGCTCAGCCTCGATCTTGCCGCAGATTGCCGTGACCGCCGTATGGCTACGTCCTGCCAGCGGCCCTTTGCGATACTCCTCTTCGATGTCATGCAGCCGTGTTGCATCTTCTTCGCCGATGTTCAACACAAACAACATCGGCTTCTGCGATAAGAACTGAAAGCCTCGGATGGTCTTCTCCTCATCGGCCGAAAGCTCCAAAGTGCGGAGCGCCACGTTCTGCTCGAGCGTCGTCTTGCACCGCTCCAAAAGCGCAAATTCCCGGTCCAGCTCGGTGCTCTTGATTTTTTTGCGGTCTTTTTCCAAGCGCTCGAGCCGTTTCTCCACTACCACCAAATCGCTCAGGATCAACTCCATTTCCACGTCTTCCAAGTCTCTCACCGGGTCGACGGAGCCCTTCTCATGGGGCACGGTGTCGCTCGTAAAAAGCCGCAGCACGTGCGCCAGCGCGTCCGCCACCCGCATGCTGGCCAAGTAACTGGGATCGCGCAGAGCTTCCTTAGAAATCGCTGGGAAATCCAGATATTCGACTGTGGCGTGCGTAATTTTCGGAGGCTCGAATATTTTCGCCAAAGCCTCCAGCCTGGCGTCCGGAACTTTTGTAATCCCGACGCGAGCTTCCATCAAGCCCACGCGCGTGGCTTCGTGGACGCCGGTCAGGATCGTAAACAACGATGTTTTGCCTACCATGGGCAGGCCAATGATTGCGGTCTTCATCAGGTAGTAGTCAGTTTACTGAAACTGGGTGTACAATCACCGTACGAGGAGGCGTGAATGGAAATCTCCAACGAGCGGCTTGTCACCGTTGACGCCAAACCAGAGCCAATCACGATCGATACCCATAAGGCTGCACTGATTGTAATCGATATGCAGAACGATTTCGGGTCGCCGGGTGGGATGTTCGATCGGGCCGGGATCGACATCTCCGCTATCCGGCAGGCCATCGAGCCGACCAAGCGAGCCATCGCGGCTGCTCGCCAACAGGCCATCCCGATCGTCTACGTGAAGATGGGATTTCGTCCCGACCTTTCCGACGCGGGTCCTCCCGACTCACCCAATCGGACAAAGCACGTGCGCGTGCATGCCGGAAAGACCGTGCAGGCGCCCGATGGCAGTGAGAGCCGGATACTCATCCGGGGTACCTGGAATACAGATATCGTCAGCGAACTTGCGCCGCTCGCCGGCGACGTCGTCATGTACAAGCATCGCTTCAGCGCGTTCTTTGAAACCGAGCTGGACGACATTCTGAAGCGGTTGAAGGCAGAATACTTGATCTTCACGGGATGCACCACCAGCGTTTGCGTGGAATCGACCATACGGGACGCGATGTTCAGAAATTACTCCTGTGTGTTGCTCGAGGATTGCACGGCTGAACCGATCGGGCAGGGGTTATCGAGAAGCAATCACGAAGCGTCTCTCTTACTGCTGCAAACTCTATTCGCTTGGATTTCCCATTCGGAAAAGTTCATCGAAGCGCTGGAACAACGCTCTGCCGTGGTTGCAACTTCGGTCTAGCGAGTTCATGCGATACGCGGCCGGCTTTATCCTCTGCGCCTGCGCATTGTCGGCTCAGGTTCCCGGCAAAATCGACTTTGGCCGCGACGTTCAACCGATCTTCAAGACCTACTGCATCGGCTGCCACGGACCATCGCAGCAACAGCACGGCTTGCGGCTGGACCGGCGGCGCGACGCAATGCGAGGCGGCACCATTCCCGTCATCGGGCCGGGTAACGGCTCGGCCAGCCGGCTGTATCTGCGCCTTATTGGGAGCCAGTACGGATTGCAGATGCCGCCCACCGGGGCTTTGAGCCCGGAGCAGATCGACATCGTCAAGGCCTGGATCGACCAGGGCGCTGAATGGCCCGATGAACTTTCCGGAGAGACGCCCGCCTCGCCTGCCGACCCGAAGGCGGCGCGGATGATGCAGGCGCTGCGCAATGGCGATCGTCAGGCTTTTGAGAAGCAGCTCGGCGATGAACCCAAGGTCGCAAATTTTAAAGGCCCCGGCGGTTCCACACCGCTGATGTATGCCGCGCTGTATGCAGACGCCGGTGCCCTGCGGCGTCTTCTCGCAAACGGCGCAGATCCCAACATCCCGAATGAGGCAGGCGCCACGGCGCTGATGTGGGCCATTGACGATATGGAAAAGACGCAACTATTGATCGAGCGTGGCGCCGACGTGAATGCACGCTCCAACGACGGGCGGACGCCTCTGCTGATCGCCGCCGGACGCGCCGGGTCGAGGGATGTGGTGAAGCTGCTCCTCGATCGCGGCGCAAATCCCTCCCTGAGCGCAACCAGCAACAACGGGAACAGGACTCCGTTGAGCGAGGCGGCCTCGACAGGAGACGACGCCGTATTGCGGCTCTTGCTCGAGCGTGGCGCCGATGTCAAGACCGCCGGGCTGCTGCCGCTGCATTTCGCCGCCGCGGTGGGCTGCGCCAGTTGCTTCAACCTGTTGCTCGAAGCCTCCGGTCAGAATGTTGTGAATCCGGGAATGTTCGCGGTCGCTCCTACCACCGGAGACGCGTCTTGGGTCAAAACCTTGCTTGATCGCGGAGCCAATGCCAACGCGCGAGGCCGCGAAGACCGCACCATCCTCATGCTGGCCGCCAGTTCGGACGCGCTTCCGCTGGAGACGGTTAAGGCTTTGATCGCGCGTGGCGCGGATGTCAATGCGAAAAGCTCAAACGGTGAAACCGCTTTGGACCTCGCGAAACTGCGCGGCAAGACGCCGGTGGTAGACCTATTGCTTCAGGCGGGAGCGAAGGAAACCGATCGACTGGCCGAGCCGGTTGCGAAACCGTCGCCCGCCAGCTCTATTCGAGCCGCGGTGGAACGGAGCCTTCCTCTGCTGCAACAAGCCGATGTAACTTTTATCCGGAAATCCGGCTGCGTTTCTTGCCACAACAACAGCCTTACCGCAATGAGCGTGGCTGTCGCCCGAAAGAATCGGCTCCCGGTCAATGAAGATATTGCGCACCGCCAGTTGCAGACGATCGTAAGTTATATTGACGGTTGGCGCGAGCGCGCCCTGCAGGGCATCGGGATTCCCGGAGATTCCGATACCGTGAGTTACATTCTGTTGGGAATAGCGGCCGAGAATTATCCCGGCGACCCGGCTACCGATGCGTTGGCAATTTATTTGAAACGCCTTCAATTACCGGACGGACGCTGGTTCATCCGCGCCCATCGGCCGCCACTGGAATCGAGCGACATCGAGAATACGGCAGCTTGCATGCGCGCCATTCAGGTTTACGCACCCAAAGCGCGGCGAGCCGAATTTGAGAAGGCAGTTCAATTGGCCGCCGCCTGGTTGAGCAAGGCTCGGCCAAAGACCACCGAGGAGCGGGCCTTTCAACTCCTGGGTCTGGCTTGGGCGCCCGGGAGCAGGGACATCGTCGGTAAAGGCGCACGCGCGCTCCTAGCCGAGCAGCGGCCCGATGGCGGTTGGGCTCAGTTACCATCCCTCGCGAGTGACGCTTATGCCACCGGCCAAGCGCTGGTGGCGTTGAAAGAGGCTTCCGGTCTCCGCGTGAATGACGCCGCCTACAAGCGCGGAACTGAGTTTCTCATGAACACGCAACTCGAAGATGGATCGTGGCACGTCAGGCGCCGCGCGCTGCCCGTCATGCCCTTTTTCGAGAGCGATTTTCCGCACGGAAGGGATCAATGGATATCCGCCGCGGCAACCAATTGGGCCACCATGGCGCTAGCGCCCGCGGCGCGGTAGCACAGGCATTCCTGCCTGTGTTTAGAACTACAGTGGCACTTCGATGAGCGTCAGTATTTCCTGCAAGATTCGCTCGGCCAACTCCGTGCTACGCTGCACCAGAGACGTTCGCGCATTGATCGCGATCCGGTGAGCGAACACCGGGATCACCAGCCGTTTGATGTCGTCCGGGATTACGTAATCGCGGCCCTCTAACAGCGCCAACGCCTGGGTGGCGCGGTACAACGCCTGAGCGCCTCTGGGACTCACTCCCAGCGCCAGCGATTCGTGGCTCCGCGTCTTTTCGACAATGGCCAGCATATAGTCCGCCAAGCTATCGTCCACCGATACCCGGTTCACCTGTTCTTCCAATTGCAGTAGCTCATCGGAGGACAGCACCGGCCGAACGCCTTCGGCATGAACGCCGTCGGGGCCTCGCAAGATTTGCCGCTCCGCTTCACGATCCGGATACCCGATGCGAATACGCATCAAGAAGCGATCCAGCTGGCTCTCGGGAAGCGGATAGGTCCCATGATGCTCTACCGGATTCTGTGTCGCCACGACCATGAAGGGACGCTCGAGCGTATAGGAGCGGCCCTCTATGGTGATTTGCATCTCGTTCATCGCCTCGAGCAGGGCAGACTGCGTCTTCGGCGTCGCGCGATTGATTTCGTCCGCTAAAAGAAAATTCGTGAAAACCGGTCCCGGTTTGAATTCGAATTCCTCGTTGTGAGCGTTGTAAATGGTGACGCCGAGAACGTCGCTGGGCAGCATATCGCTGGTGAATTGCAGCCGGTGAAAACTGCAGCGCACCGAACGCGACATCGCTTGCGCCAAGGTTGTTTTGCCGACGCCTGGCACATCCTCGATTAAAAGATGCCCTCGCGCCAGCAGGCACACGATGGATAGGCGCACCACTTCCGGTTTCCCGCGGATGATTGTATTGAGCGACACCTCCAACTCATTGAGCTTGGAAAGCGCCACCGGCGCGGCTAGCATTACTGCCATTGTACCCTGCCTGTTATGTGACACTGAAAATGGAACCGTGGATCACTGGGAGTTTGTCGCCGAACGAAAAATCCGGGAGGCAATCGAGGCCGGGCAATTCGACAACCTTCCGCACCGCGGCAAACCCATCCCGCTCGATCGCGATCCGTTTGAAGACCCGAGCTTGTGGATGGCCCATCATCTGCTGCGGGTGAATGGGTTTGCGCCGCCCTGGATCGAGGAGGCCAACGATATCGATCGTGAGATCGCGCGCCTTCGTATGGATCTAGCCGTAGCGCGCCGCCATTATGCCGCCGACCATCCGGGCTGGCTCCGTATTCTCGCCGACTGGCGCGAGCGCGTTGCCGAGCTGAACCGGCGGATACTCAATTACAACCTGAAGAGCCCTTCCACGCATTTTCACAAGTCGTTGCTGGACATCGATGCCGAGATACGGGCCGTCAAGAATGCCGCCACCAGCATGCCGTAACGCGGGCGGCTATTCTCCGGCGCCGATTACTGGGTTGCTGCAGTAGAGGGGCGCGCGCTAGCGGCCGGCAACATACGATCCGTGCGTATTTCGGCCGCTTCCTCCGCCTCGGCGAAGTCCACGCCTTTTGCCGTGATCATAAAACGGCCATTGTCGCTCCGGATGACCAACCCGTTTTCTTTCAAATACCACAGGCTGAACTCTAGGTGTTCGCGCGGGCACCCGAGCAGATCTTCTAACTCATGGAGATTCATCTGAGGCTGGGCGGGCTGATTTCTACGCGCCGTATACAGCAGATCCAGAATCCCGCGCCTCTTCGATCTCTCAGCTATTTTACTGTTGATCGCCTGCTTCTGATCGAAAATGCGCCACCGCACTTGACGATAGGCGTGTAAGTTTACATCGTAGGCTGCGCGCTGTTCCGGTTCGCTCAGGACTTTATAGGCGTCCGTAAGCTGCCGGAACGCTCGCTCATCTCCCGAGTCGGCATTGTCCGGATGGTATCGTTGCGCCAGCAGACGATACACACGATGTATCAGGTCGGGGTCCGCATTCGGGCTGATTTGCAGGATTTCGTAATAGTCGGGTACGGCTTCGTCCGATTGGCTCCCCCGCTCGCGGGCTTCCTCGTAGGCCAGCCCTGCCTTGAAACCCGCGGAAGTGGATTGACATCGCACTACCCTCGCGCCAATTCTTCCATTCGGACCGGCGTTCCCAGGCAGCCCATGCACTACAACGAAGGCGTTCTCTTGCAAGGCGCACGTCATCTCAACCCCTATACCGGCGTCGCTGACGTCAATCACTTTTGCGCGTACTTCACCGCTCGAACCTGGCACATTGTGCAAGGTGACCCATAGCGGTTCCGTGCCTCTGGGCTGTTGGCGAGGTTTCCGTCGGCGTTCCGAGGTCTGTGCCATTACGCTCTTCTTACCAATCGGCCGTTTGGGGGCAAACTTTTAGGTAATCTGTTGTATTCGCCCTCTAAGGAGGCTCCTTCAGCTAAACTCGAGCGTTAGGAGTACTACAGTTGAAATCCGACAATCCCCTCGAAATCCCCCAAAGCCAGCTCGAACGAATAGAGCCCATTGTAGATTCCCTTCTCGCCGAACTGCGCCGCCGAACGCGCACCTTGCCCAGCCAAACCAGCTCGGCCCTCGTCTATGAGCTTGAGAGTGAGCGGTTTGTTGCCGGCCAGCGCCAATCCGAGGCCGGCGAGTGACCATCCTCGAAGCTGGATCGGCCCTGCGCTCCCGGCGTATCTCCTGCGTCGAGCTAGTCAACCAGTGCCTTAGCAACATCGCCCGTTTAAACCCAACGCTGAACGCATTCCTGACGGTTTGCGAGGACGCTGCAAGGGCGCGCGCAGCCGTCTTGGATGCGGAGCTTGCCGCCGGTACGGATCGCGGCTCGTTACATGGCATCCCTATCGCCCACAAAGACTTGGTCTGGACGAAAGGGATTCGCACGACATCCGGGTCGAAGCTCTTTGCGGACTATGTCCCAGACCGTGATGCCCCAGTGGCGGAAAAGCTTACGGCCGCCGGAGCGGTGATGCTCGGAAAGACCGGATTGCACGAACTGGCGTACGGCGTCACGTCCGACAATCCGCATTTCGGGACCATTAGGAACCCCCACGATCATGAGAGGACGCCGGGCGGCTCGAGCGGCGGTTCGGGCGTTGCGGTTGCTACGTGCATGGCGCTGATGGCGACAGGTACCGACACGGGCGGGTCCATCCGGATTCCAGCCTCGTTCTGCGGGGTGGTTGGGCTTAAACCAACTTACGGTTTAGTGGACCGCAGCGGTATCCAGCCCCTGGGGTTCAGTCTGGATCACGTCGGGCCGCTCGCTCCGACCGTTGCGGACGCGAGAGTCACTTTGGCCGTTTTGGCTGGCGATATTCCCCGCCGGCCGGCTCCCGCGGCGTTAAGCGAAATTCGCATCGGCTTGCCGGAAAATTTCTATTTCACACAAGTCAACTCTGAAGTAAAGGAAGTAGTACATCAAGCAGCGCGCTTAGCTGAGGAACTCGGCGCGCGAGTAATACCGGTCCGAGTGCCGGACATGGAGGCGTTGAACGCAGCCGGCCGCGTCATTCTGCTGGCTGAAGCCTCCGCGCTTTATGAGCCCTATCTCGACCGGCGGGATGACTTTGGCGTGGACGTCTTGGCACTGCTCGACCAAGGCCGCCTGATTCCAGCCACCGACTACGTCAATGCGCAACGGCTCCGCAAGATGTTGCTCCAGGAGTTCCGCGCGCTCTTCGGCTCGATCGATTGCCTATTTACGCCCACCACGCCGATCGTGGCGCCGCGTATCGGACAACGGCAGGTGGAACTCGATGGCGAGATGCAGGATACGCGCATAGCCATCTCGCGCCTCACACGCGGAATGAATGTCCTCGGTTTCCCGGCGCTTTCGATGCCCTGCGGCCGTTCCCACGAGGGGATGCCCATCGGCCTGCAAATGATCGCACGGCCGTTTGAGGAAAACCTCCTGTTCCTGCTCAGCGAAGCGTTGGAAGGCGCGCGAAATAGCGGGTAGTTAGCGAAGGGCCTGCTACACTGGCATTTGGCGATATCGATCAAATCCGTACCAGTCGCCTCGGACGTTGCCGCGCTGTCCAGGATCGTGAAGGATTTCACGAATTCGCCGCCGCTATCCGACGCCCTGCAGTGGTTTGTTTGCGAAAAACATTGGATTAATGAGCAGCATCTGCAGCTCTGCCGTATCCCCGCGCCGACTTTTTTTGAAGCGCGCCGTGCGGAGTGGCTGCTTGCCGAGCTCCGGGCCCTGGGTTGCATCGCGCGGATCGACCGCGCTGGCAACGTCGTCGCTCACCCGGTGGAGAACCGGCAAGGACCCTATATTGCTCTCACGGCTCATCTCGATACCGTGCTTGCTCCACGCAAGAACGAAGAGATCTACCCCGGGCCGGACGGCCGCATGCATGGCCCCGGCGTTTCCGACAACGGTGCGGGACTGACCGCGTTGCTGGCCGTCGCACGAGTGATCTCATCGGTGCCCGACCTCTCAGATCTGTTCCGCAATGTTGTCTTTATCGCCAACGTCGGGGAAGAGGGCGAAGGTAATTTAAGCGGCATGCGTTACCTATGCCGGCAGTCGAACACCGGCGGCCGGGTTCAGGCCTTTTTGATTCTCGACGGACCCAACACCGATCACGTCACTTCGCAGGCGCTTGCCAGCCGTCGTTTTGACGTGACCGTTAGCGGTCCGGGCGGGCATAGCTGGAGCGATTACGGCATCGCGAACCCGGTACATGCCCTCTCGCGCGCCATCTCCTCGTTCACCGATCACCGGTTTCCCGGCAATGGAAGCCCACGCTCGTCTTACAATTTTGGAATCATCGAGGGTGGCACCAGCATTAACTCCATACCTACGCAGGCCCACACCAAGGTAGACATCCGGTCCGAAAGCGCCGCCAAAATCGAGGAAATGGCGGGCTTGTTGACCAATGCCGTGGAGCGGGCGCTAGAAACCGAGAACGATCGCGCTTCGGGAGCCAAGGTGACGGCCAAGATCAAGGAAATCGGAGCCCGGCCCGGCGGGCGGCTCCCCGATGACGCGTCCATTTTGCAATGCATCCGCGCCGTGGACGCTCATCTGGGCATCCGCTCCCACCTCGACTGCGCGTCGACCGACGCCAATATTCCACTGTCGATGGGTTTGGCCGCCATTTCGATCGGCGCCGGCGGACAAGGCGGAGGAGCACACACCCCGCAGGAGTGGTTCCATCCGGAAGGCCGCGAGTTGGGTCTCAAGCGAATCCTATTGACCCTTGCCGTCTTGGTCCACCAGCTCGAAACCGCCAAAACGGAACTTTCCGGGCAGGTCCCGGGCGTTTCCCGAGGCTAATCCGGCTTCGCGGGAATGTCGATTCAAACCTGCATGTTTCGCATCGGGTTGATCTCTATCTGCCTTGCCAGCCTTGCCACCGGGTGGGCCCAACAGCCGGCCACTTACGATTTTTGGCTCAAGACAAGCCAGGATAAGAACCTCACTGAGATCCATAGTCTCGTGGTGCGGCCGAATGCACCATCGTGGCCCGAGCTAGCCGCTGTTCCCAACCCGCTTGCCCAGCAGATTCATAAGAGGATCAAGGAACTGGAAGGCGTAGGTCCAGTGGAAAGCGGCGCCATACCCGCCCGCGTCCAAATGTACGCCTCGCTCGCCCAGCGCTTTCGTGCCGCCCGCGGATATGCGAACTACGTCCTAGCGGACAGCCTTCAGATTTTGTCGATCCTCCACCTTGGAAGGCTGGTGATCGCAGACCCAAGCCGGGCGTCCGAGTGTTCCACTCTCTTACGCTCGCTGGATCTCCCCTTGCTCGCTCCGCGGGTTTTCGAGGAAATCTACCAGGCGACACGCGGCAAGACGTTCCGTTTCGAAGGATCGACACCAGAGGAAATGCTTGCCGAGATGGAGAAGTTAGGCGACGCTGACAGTGGCTTCCCGCGGATCGCCCCCGAAATTCTCGTCAACTTCAACTCTGGGGCGCTGTTGGCGCGGGCTAATCCTGTGGCATTCCTCATTCGTCTTTCCAACACAGACCTGTTGGGACGCGGGGCTCTAGGTCAACTAATCGATTTCCTCCGGAAAGGGGGGCGGCTGACGGACGTCAATGCGGGCGATGTGCGCAATTACGAAAAGTTGATACCGGGCGACTACACTCCCAAACTATGGGGCATTCTTCGAACGAGCGTCAGTGTTGACACGGCGCATGACTTGATTGAGGAGGCTGGCGATCCTGACGCCCCTCGTCTGCTATGGGCGCTCGACGGTCCCCGGCGCTCTGGCCAGAGCCGGTTTCAAGTGACCGAGGTCTCGCTCGGTAAGGTGGAAGGATTTGAGGCCGGCTTTCAAATGGGCATCAGCCCGGATAACCGTCGATTTCACGTCGTCGTGAAGCGTGACGGGAAGGAAGTTTTAGCAACCGGTCAGGGAGAAAGCCGGGCCTACGACCGGATTGGCGAGGTTCTCTACAATGCGCAAAGTACTCGCCTCGCCTTCGTCGCGACAAAAAACGGACAACAATCGGTCGTCCTGGACGGCGTCGAAAGTATGCCCTACGACCGAATCGACGGTAGAGAACTGCGCTTCAGCCCCGACGGCCGGCATTTTGCTTTTCCCGCCGAGCGTAATCGGCAGCAGTTCGTTGTGCTCGACGGCCGCGAGATTGGCCCGTTTGAACATGTGCTCGGCGTGGCGTTCTCGCCGGACCAGCAACTCCTATACGCCCATATGTTCCGGCGCAACGGCCGCTGGACTGTGGTGTGCGGCAATCATCAAAGCCCTGAGTACCCTCGGATCAGCGGTTCCAAGGGTGTCACATTCAGCCCAGACGGCAAGACGTGGGCGTATCAGGCAGTGCTGAAGGGCGAATTCTTGAACATCGTCGAAGGGGTCCAAACCATCAACTATCCCGGAAACGGGAACGAACTTCGTGCAAAGCCTGTTTTTAGCGACGACGGCCGCCATGTGATGTTCCCCAACGCAGGCAAGAACGGCTCAATCGAAGCCCAACTGGTGGATGTCGGTGATCCTGACGTTAAGAAGACGATTCGCGCAGACAAGGTACTTTTCAGTCGGGATTTCCGGCACTGGGCAGCGGTAGAGCGCACCGCGGACGGCACATATACCGTTCGAATCGATGACCGGGAATGGCAGGTCGGTGGTGCAGCCGCACCGGCCGTTCACTTCAGTCTTACCGGCGATCGCTTCGCCATCCAGTCAAATGCCGGCGCGTCGGGAGAAAAAGCGCCCAATCTCCTGATCGATGGAAATCCCGTCCCTGCCGAACATCGGGTCAGCGAGTTCGTTTTTAGCCCGGATGGAAACCACTGGGCGTACACTGCCAGAGTCCAAGGTGAGCGTGTGCGCAACATCGTCGTTCGCGATGGCAAGGAGATACATTCTTTTTCGTCAACTGGGAATCAGACTCGGCTGGCGTTCAGCCCTGATAACGGCCATCTCGCCTACTCCGTCGCACACGGCCCGATGAGTTGGGCCCTGGCCGTCGACGGAGAGGAAGCTCCCCCGATTTACGACTTCTTCCCATATAATGCCGGGATCGTCTACGACTCGTCCGACAAGGTTCACACCACAGCTGTTCGCGGCGGCGAGGTGCTACTCGTAGAATTGAATTGGAGATGACCGGCCGGAAACCCGCGACCTGGATCGTAGATCTCAGCCTCTTCTCCATCACGCTCGTTTGGGGCGCGACATTCGTGCTCGTCAAACAAGCGCTCGCGGACGTCTCGACGCTCCTATTTCTGACGCTCCGCTTTGCGGCAGCGACGGTTATCTTGGCCATAATTTTCCGGAATGAGTTCCGGGCCGCAAACCGTTGGTCCAGCATTCGAGGCGGCGCGATAGCAGGGCTATTTCTCTTTAGCGGATACGTGCTGCAAACCTTCGGCCTCAAATACACTTCGGCATCGAACGCTGGATTCATCACCGGCCTTTATGTTCCCTTGGTCCCACTTATGAGCGGCCTGATCTATAAGAAGCCCCCTCGGCGCTTGGAACTTCTCGGTGTCGCGACGGCGTTCGTCGGATTGACGTTCATGACCGTGCGAAGGGATTTGCTCGATATTGGCTTCGGAGACCTGCTGGTGGCTGCTTCCGCTTTGGCATACGCATTTCACATCGTCGTACTGGGAAGGTTCGCCACCTCGGGAAACTCCGGACTGCTGACCGTCACCCAAATTGGAACCGGTATGCTGCTCGGCGCTGGAACATTCTGGTGGGCCGAGCCGGTTCACATCGTTTGGAGCGGCACCGTCTGGATCGCGCTGGCCGTTACGAGCGTCCTGGCCACTGCCTTGGCCTTCTTTGTGCAAACCTGGGCTCAGCGGTGGATTAGTCCAACACGCACGGCACTGATATCTTCGATGGAACCCGTATTCGCCTGGGCGACGTCGTATGTGCTGGCGGGTGAGGTACTTTCCCGGCGCGGAGTCTTCGGCGCGGGCCTGATTTTGGCAGGCATTCTCCTGGTGGAGCTGAAACCCTTCCCCGCGCGGCGATTTTCATCGGGCTAACACTGGAATGTAACCGGACGTGCGCCATTAAGAATCAGCGTGCCATAGTGCTCAACGACCTTAACCGCCGCTTCCACGCTGCCGAACCGTTCCGCTCAATCTCACGTCGCAAGCGCCGTGCGCGCCAGTTAGAGCTCGTGCCCCGGGAGAGATCGGGAACAGCGAGCTTCGCCGACCAGCCAGGAGCCGAGCGACAGCGTGCTTTTCCCGACGCCGCCCTTCTGCGAGATCACCCCAATCACGAGTGCCATAACCACGAGGATACTTCTGGCCAGCTGGTATGCTGACCTGTCAAACTGAAAAAGGGCGTTTTTATGTCTCCTCGGTCGAGCGTTGAATTTCGCGCTTCACCGAGGGGGGTGTAAGTACGTCGCACAAAGAGCCACGGAGGAAGCGTATGGCAAGGAAACAACCGGCCGCCCATGAGACCAAAAGCCCGGCGGGCAACGGTTCTAAGACCAAATCGTCAGATTCCACCGGCGCACGTTCTAAGCCGGGCTTGACGATTCAAAGGGGTAAACCGCCCGCCGGAACTCCAATCCTTCCCGTCAAGAAAATAGTCCGCTTCAGAGTGGTACCAACGAAAGAGCAGCTCATAGCACGTGCCACCGAAGTGTTCGCCAATGAGCAGAAAGCACTGCGCTGGCTAGGAACTCCTCTGCGCGCTCTCGAATATGCAACGCCGATTTCATTGCTAGGCGAAACGAAAGGACGAGTTGCCGTCCTGCGAGTGCTCCACAAGATTGAATACGGCGTCCTTTGACAAGAGCTTACCGGCTGTGTCCCAAGCGCCATCCAGCTAACAGCGGCAAGGGTGCTGCCCTGACGGGCGGGCGATGGAATCCAGTCGGCACTGAGGTTATCTATGCATCGTCGAGTGCTGCACTTTCTTTAGCCGAAGTGGTTGTCCACTTCGCTGCTGAACTCCCCGACGACTACGTTCTAACTGAAATCCAGATACCAGAAACCGTTCCAATTGAACGCGTT